>Ga0302241_1000497_pt1 | contig 35623 bp, 33 predicted proteins | sample AAG_UR_Arg_MG_FD_193532 | JGI IMG/M metagenome (GOLD analysis project Ga0302241, IMG submission 193532) | Enriched activated sludge microbial communities from anaerobic digester in WTTP, New Holstein, Wisconsin, United States - AAG_UR_Arg | ecosystem: Engineered > Bioreactor > Anaerobic >... | reverse complement strand
AGTTACAGGAGTAACTGCCTTTGATAGGAATAAAAATGTACAGAAAGATATGCTTCTTATAACTGTAAAAAATGGTAATCTTCAACCTATAGGGATAATAACTCTTTAATTTAAATTTATAGTTGAGAGTTGAGATATTATTTCCTTAACTTTAAACCTTCAACTCTCAACAATTATTAAAGGAGCTCAGGAATAATTTGCTAAAAAAAGCTGAAATACTGATTAACAGGTATCAAATTTTAGACACAATAAAAATAGGCTCTAAAAGAGCAGTATATCAGGCAATTGACCTCCACTTACCAGGGAAAATCTGGATTATAAAGGAATTTATTTCTCCTTCTATAAAAACAGAAGATAAAAATAAATTCTATAAAGAAGCCCAAAATAATGCAGGCATAATATCACAAATAGACTATATTTCTTTTCCAAAGCTTATAGATTTTTTTATGTTAAATGAAAATTATTATCTTGTATTTGATTATATACAGGGGAAAACTCTTAGAGAGTTAATGAATACATCTACTCTTGAGAAAAAGGGAAAAGGCTTTTTAAATGAAGATAGGGCCAGAGAACTCATTTATCAGATGGCTAATACTTCTATTTATATTCAAAAAAATTCTATTTATAATTTGTTTATAGAAATTAAACCGGAAAATATAATTATTGACACGGGAAGTATATTAAAATTTATAGATTTTGGTATTACAGAAGAATTACCTTATAATATAAATAAACTCTATTATACAAAATTTTTTGAGAAAGGATATAACATAGAAGATGACTTTATAACAATTGGAATTATGTTTTATTTCATGTTAACAGGTACCAAATATTCAGGTGTCTTAGAGCATGAGGAAACTATTTCCAGAGAAAGTAATAACATAATATCTAAATGTTTAAACAAGAAATATTCTTCATGGGAAGTTTTGCTTGAAGATTTGAAAGTAAATAAGGATAAAGAGGAAAAAAAGATTTCAAATCAGGTTAATACTGATGATTTATTAAAACCCGATAATAGTAATAAAGAAACTTATAAAGAAGAAATATCCTTACCAATCAATACTGAAGACACTATTAAAAATTCACGGTCTATTGAAAAAGATACTATTTCTCTTAAATCTCCATTATCTACTTTACTTTTATTTACTATAGTAATAGTTATACTGGCAGGTATAATTCGTTTATTCAGTTATTCTCATACTGAACATATTGAAAGTATTGAAGATATTTCAGAAACCTCCCTTTTCTTATCTCCAATAAAACCAGAGGAATTTAAAAATAGAGCATGTTATTACTACAATCTTGGAGACTATTCCAGAGCAATTTCTCTATTTAAAAGACAAATATTTAATTACCCTTCAGATGGAGAAGCACATATATATATCTCCAATAGCTATGTTTTACAGGAAAAAGGAGAAAAAATTTATATTGGTCTCGCCATACCGGTTTCAGGTGAAGACATTCAGGTGGGACAGGCTATAATGCAGGGAATTGCTCTTGCCCTTAGAGAAATAAATTCACAGGAAGAAAAAAAATTCGTAATAATCATAAAAGATGACAAATCAGATCCTGATAAAGCCAGAGAAATAGCTATAGAATTTGTTAAAGACGATAAAATATCAGCAGTTATAGGGCACAGTAAGAGCAATACAACAATGGCAGCTGCAAAGATATATAACGAAGGAAGGCTTCCTGTTATATCACCTGTATCTACAAATCCTGATATATCACAAAAAGGTGCTTATATTTTTAAAACCTGTGGAAATGATATAACCCAGGGCGAAATACTTTCAAAGATTGCTAAAAAAGCTTTGAAAGTAAAATATGTGGCTACCATATCTAATTTACAGGAACCTTATTCATCTGGCCTGAGTTCTTCCTTTAAATCCTCCTCACCTTACTTCACATTCGTTTGTGAAGAACATTATACTAATGAAGATAAAGATATTAATGAAAAAATATTAAATCTTATAAAAAAATCACCGGATCTTGTATTTGTAGCCAGTTATGATATAGAGGCATTGCATATAATAAAACAATTGAGAGAAAAAGGCTACCACGGATATATAATCGGGGGAGATGCTCTGTATACACAAAAAATGATAAATTCAGGAGGGAAATATGCAAATGGTCTTATTTGTACTACTTTTTTCCATCCTGACATCTCCAATCCGGAAGTTATAAAATTTGTAAAAGCTTTTAGAAAGCTTCTGGGTGGCGGGACACCCAATCCTCTGGCAGCTCAGGCATACGATAGTACTAAATTATTATTTTATGCCACATTACAGGGACCAACAGATAGAAAAAATTTACGTAATAATCTTTCATTGATAGGTAATAAACTTAAAACCTTTAAAGGTGTAACAGGTGAAATAAGTTTTGATAAATATGGAAATACGAAAAAAGAATGGGTAATTGTAAAGATTGAAAATGGAAAATTTATACCTTTTGAAGAAAAGAGTGAACAGTGAAGAGTGAAGAGTGAAATTAATTTATTAAAAATATAATTTGAGTAAACCCTTCACCCTTCACCTTTCACCTTATAATGGCACATATAGCTAAAGTTAAAAAAGTATATGAATATAATGATTTAGGAGAAGGAGAAGTTCTCCTTAAAATAGAAGGTCTGGAAATAAAATGCGAGACCTCTGATATATTCATAGAGGAAACTCATTGTATTGTAAATTTAAGTATAAAACATGCTGAGATAATTAAAATATGTCCTCATAAAATCTGTTATGAAGTGATGGAATCGTCAAATTGTATGACTATATTAAAAGGAATTATTATGAAAAGTTTAAATAAAAGAGAATTTATTATAGAAAGTTTATTGGAGATTAGAGTAAGTTCAGATAAAGATATAGATATAGAGCTTTCTACTGGAGATTTTATAGAAGTAAAAGGGATTTTACATGTTAACTTAATTATCTAGGGGTGGTCTTCATATGTTATCACAGGGAAATATAATTAAAAGTGAATACAGTGTTATTAAAATCATAGGCAGCGGAGGTATGGGAGCCATATATCTGTGTTCTGAAGTAAATAATCCGGATAAACTATGGGCTATAAAAGAAATGCAGCTATCACAATTACAGGGAGAAATGCAAGAGAAAGCTTTAAAACAATTTGAAATGGAGGCAGAAATACTGTCTAAGTTAAACCATATTCATCTTCCAAAAGTAAAAGAATATTTCAAAGAAAATTCTAATTATTATCTGGTTATGGAATTTGTTGAGGGGGAAGATTTAGGAAAATTATTAAGTAAAAATCCGGAACCTTTTTCTGATGAACTTGTTCTAAAATGGGGAACACAGATTGCAACAGCCCTTTACTTTTTACACATACAAAAACCCCATCCTATTATATATAGAGATATAAAGCCGTCTAATATTATAATTACTCCAGGGGGAAATATAAAATTAGTTGATTTTGGAATTGCAAGGTTCTTTCAGCCAGGGAAAAAAAAAGATACTGTTCAGATGGGTTCCCTGGGATACGCACCGCCTGAGCAATTCGGCGAAGGACAAACAGACGAACGATCAGATATTTATGCTCTGGGAGTGACACTGCATCAGTTACTGACCAAGAGAGACCCTGCAGAAGCAGATAATCCTTTTAAAATACCCCTGGTAAGAACATTAAATAATAAGGTATCTATAGAACTGGAAAGATTAATTCAAAGGGCTACCCAATTTGAATCTGCAAGACGATACCAGCAGGTTTCAGAATTAAAAAAAGATTTAAAATCTCTCTATGATGAAAGACTCAGGAAGAGTTCTATTCTTTCTATTCAGCCACCTACAATTGCTATTACTTCTGTTGAAACTGAGCGTTTACCTTTATTGGAGAAAATTTCATCAGATTCATTACCACAGGAAAACAAGCAGGGTGTATCCATTTTGCAAAAAGTTTCCCCTCATGAGGCAGTGGGAGCAAAAATCAGTGAGACCAACAAAGAAGAAAAAAAAATAGAAGAAAAATCTATTGAAAAAGATCTTAAAGTTGAAGCTGATAAAAAACAGAAAAGTAAATCTAAAAAAAATATTTCTTCCGGTAAAAAGAAGTTTTTCCACTTAAAAGGCGCATCCTTATTAATTTTTCTTTTTATCTTCTTCGCTCTTGGCGGAGGAGGATATTATTTGTATAGATACCCGGAGAAAACTCCTCCCTGGTTATTAAAATATCTCTCTTTTATTCCTGATACTTCAATTACACCTTTACCGGAAGCTACATCTTCACCATCTCTATTTCAAGATGCATTAAAATTAAAAGAAAAGGGCATAATAAAATATAGAGAAGGTAAATTTTCGGAAGCGATGGAATTAATAAAAAAATTTATAGAAATTAATCCCTATGATCCGGAGGCAATGATAATAAAATCCAATATAGAACTTGCATTAAATGGGACAAAAAATTTTTCTATTGGTTTGATAGTATCTAAGACTGGAAAATACAGCATGGAAGGAAATGCTGTAATGAAAGGAGCTTTTCTGGGATTAAAAGAAATAAATTCTAACTGGGGAATAAGAGGAAAAATGTTAAAATTGGATATTTTAGATGATACCTCTGATTTAAATTTAGCCGTGAATTACCCTGATATGACAGCAGAAGATTTAACTGCTTTTATTGGCCCTGATGAATATATTTTAGATTTAACTCTTGCTCCTATCGTCAAAAATAATGGTATAATCCAATTTTCACCTACATTACCGATGCTTTCACCATCAAGAGGCAGGCCTTTTACTTTCGGTTTATCTCCTGATAGAAAAAGTGAAGTAAAAGCTATAATTAATTTAATATGTGAAAATATGAATAAGAAAGATATAACTTCTATTTATGATGTACAGAATCCATATTTTTTCGAGTTAAATTATATTTTCAAAGAGGAAATTTTAACTAAAGAACGAAATATAAATGGGAATGAAATATTGATTAGAGGAGATAATATAGGAGAAAAAAGGGAAGTAGCAAGGGTTCTAAGCATTTTAGAAAAAGAAAAAACTGATGTTATTGTTTTTTTTACTTCTTCCCATATAACAAAACAGATTGCATCTGAAATCAGAAAGAAAAATAAAGATGTTGTTTTTATCACGGGGCATTGGGGTATAAGTGGCTATTTATTGGAAGATGAAAATTTAGATGGTCTCATATGTCTCTCACCATCTGATATAATAGAAAATGAAAATTTTGTAAAAAATTATAAGGAGGTGTTTTCCGATAATTCTTTAATATTTCTTACAAGGCAGACTTATGATGCTCTTTTATTATTGAAGGAAGCTATAGAAATAAAAGGATTTCGAAGAGAAGATATTAAAAGTTATATATTAAAATTTGATAAAAACAAACCTTATCCCGGGAAAAGTGGTAAACTTTATTTTTCTGGACAGGAAGGGGAAAGGGAATTCAGGTGGAAAGCTTTACAGATTATTAATCGTACTTTTCATATTCATATATCTGATATAAAAGGTTAGGATAAATCTTTAAATAAATTATAAAATATGCTAAAATGTATTCTTAATAAGCCCAATAAAATTATTAAAAGGGGGGTGTTTATCTGGGTGTGAAGGTTACTAATAAAAAAGGGCAAAAAGTTTTTCCAGTAAGAAAAGCTAATTAGTAAAATTCATCCAGGTAGAAATTGGTTGAAATGTCCTGATTGTGGAATGGAAAATCTTGATGGAAGTGTTTTTTGTGACGACTGTGGTGCAAACCTTCAGGGAGAAACTATTGTCACTGAAAATATTATTAATATATTACCTGCTAAAGAAGAAGGTATTATATTAAAGGAAACTTATGAAGTAATATCTGTTATAGAAAAAGGAGTTATAAATAAGTATAGAGCATTAGATAAGAAAACAGGTCATGAGGTTTTGATTTTAGAACATAACTACAGACCAAGACCTACTGTAAAAGATGTAGAAGGTGAGGAAATACCCAAAGTTACAACCCCTTTAGAAGACGATCCCTTTAGACGTATATTTGAATTATTTAAAAAAATTAAGCAGAAAAATTTAATAAAAGTATTAGATTATTTTCAGGATAAGGGAAGATCTTATCTTATAGAGGAATTCTTCTCAGGAGAAACTCTACAGGATAAACTTCAACTGGAAGATTTTTATGTTGATGAAATACAAATAATGAAGTGGGGAAAATCTCTCTGTGATGCTTTATCCCAAATTCATAAATATGGAATTATACATAGAAATATACAACCTCAAACAATCCTTATAAATGCTGAAAATGAAATAAAACTTTCAGGTTTTGAAAGAGCAAGGATAAAGTCAGAAGCCAACATGGATGTAATGGTAAATCATGGTTATACTGCACCGGAAGGATTTGGAGTAGGGAAGAGCCATATAAATGAAACTTCTGATATATTCTCCATTGCAGCTATTCTTTACAGAATTGCAACACACTATAAACCTGGTATTGAACAACAGGGACCTCATATAACATTTCTGCCTTTTAAAGAGGTAGGAGCAAAAACTTCATATCCTGCATTTGAAAGATTATTGCTAAAAGCCCTTTCGAGTGTTCAGGAAAAAAGGCATCAGAATGTTATAGAATTAAGCTCAGATTTAACTGCAGTTATGGAAACACCTCCGGTAAAATTTATAGAAAAAGGTGCCTTTATACGAATTCGAGGTTCTATGAAAACCAATGTTGGTAAAGTCAGAGAAATGAATCAAGATAGTATGCTCAGTATGCAACTTACTATGAATGAATGTTCTCAGTTTACACAACCTCTTTTATTTATAGTAGCTGATGGTATGGGTGGAGTTGCTGATGGAGAAGTAGCCAGTTCTATGGCTATTCGTAACCTGGCAACTAAAATTTCACTTGAATTGCTTGACAGAAACTGCTCTTTTCCTCTGGATTCGGCTATCTTAAGTAGAACTATTGAATATGCAAATAATGAAATTTATACTTATTCTCAGCAGGAACCATCAAGAAAAGGTATGGGTTCTACTATAACAGCGGCTTTATTGATAGGTAACAGATTGATTATAGGGCATGTAGGAGATACAAGAGCCTATATTATGAATAATAAAGAGATACGGCAGATAACAGAGGATCATTCACTTATAGGACGTTTACTAAAAATGGGACAACTTACACCGGAAGAAGCAAAAAACTCTCCTCAGAAAAATCTTATATACAGAGCTTTAGGAACAAATCCTCAGGTAGAAGTTGACATCTATGAAGAAAAGCTCGAACAGGGTGATATAGTTCTTGTATGTTGTGATGGTCTCTGGGATTACTTTAGTAATGAAGAACTACATAAGTTAGTAAGTCGTTCCAAAGATTTTGATAAGACTTCAGCAAAGTTAATAGATCTGGCAAATGAAAGAGGCGGAAAAGATAATATTACCGTAATTATCTTTCAACTAGTTTCTATTGAATATAACTGAATATAATTAAGATTTTTATTTTTGAAAGGAAGTGATGGATAGGTGACCCCTAATAGTGAGGTTAATATTAAAAGCACCCTCAGCTATAGTTATATGCAGGTCACCAGTGAGGATAAGCTGGTTTATTTATTAGTTGATATTTTACCAGTAGCACAGGCTTCTTTAGGGCATGTGCCTCTTAACTTGTCTCTGGTGCTTGACAAGAGTGGTTCGATGTACGCTCAGGAAAAACTTGAATATGTAAAAAAAGCAGTTATATATGTTATAGATCAATTGCGTTCTGATGATCTCTCAAGTATAATAGCTTTTGCAGATCGAGCAAGAGTTGTTGTTCCAAGCCAGCAAATATTTGATAAAGGTGGAGTAAAAAATACCGTCCAGAGAATTGATAATGTTAGTGTTGGCGGGGGAACACATATGTTCAAAGGTATTACAGCTGCATGTGATGAAGTAATGAAAAATTATTCTAATAGTCGTAAAAATCATGTTATATTACTTTCTGATGGACTTACTGTAGCTGAGAGTAAGTGTTTAAAAAAATGTAAAGAAGAATCTGCCAAAGGAATTTCTTTTTCTACCCTTGGAGTAGGAAATGATTTTAATCAAAAATTAATGATGGATATAGCCGATACCACAGGAGGTAAATCTTATTATATAGATGTTCCCAGTGATATTCCTAATATATTTGCTCAGGAACTAAAAGGCGTTCAATCTGTAATTATCCAAAATCCAACATTAAATTTGAAACTTAGTAAAAATATTCAGGTAAAAAGAGCATACAAGGTTAAGCCTCTTATAAGTGATCTGGGGAGTCCTCAGGTATTTAATCAGACTTATTCTGTTAAATTAAGTGATCTGCAAAAAGATGAACCTCAATCTGTTTTATATGAATTGATATTGCCTTCTCGTCAACCTGGTTCTTACAGAATTGCTCAGGTCAACCTGGAGTATGATGTACCTATGAAAAGTGAAAGAGGTAAACAGACAAGTCAGGATGTTATAATAGTTTATACCTCTGATTACAACCTTACAGGTATGGTTGATACATATGTTATGAACCTGGTAGATTTAGTAAGTGTATTCAGACAGCAAACCAGAGCTTTAGAACTTGCTCAGATAGGTGAACATGCAAAAGCCACTCAACTTTTGAAAACAGCTGCAACAACATTACTGGATAGAGGACAAAGTGACCTTGCTACGACATTTCTTGAAGAAGCTAAAAATATAGAACAGGGTATAAACACATCTATAGCAGGTACTAAAAAATTGGAATATGGAACAAGAAAGTTAACTCAAATGTTAGATGATTCTTTCTTACCACCTATATAACAAAGATTCAGATATATAATAGTGGCCTTTTGGTCATAGAAGATTTAAATTTTAAGGAGGAAAGAGATTTATGAAATGTCCTGTATGTGGAGTTGATAATTTAGAAGGTTCTGCCTATTGTGATGATTGTGGTTCTAAATTGCCTACTGCTGGAGTAGCACCCATAGCAGCACCACCGGTTGCTCCTCCTCCTGTGGCAATAACACCTACTCCTTCACCTGTACCTGCAGCCCCACCTATGGGGGGGAAAATTACCTGTCCTGCCTGTAGCTATGAAAATCCGGCAGAAGAATCATTTTGTTCTGATTGTGGAGCCTCTTTAACTGCACCGTCACAACCGTCACCGGTAATTCCATCACCAGTACCTTCTGTTGATTCTCCACCAATAACTCCTTCAGGGAGGCCGGTAGCTAAATTAATTGAAAAAAAGACTCAAAGAGAATTTCCTCTTACAGCAGATGTCATGATTGCTGGCAGACAAAGCCCTGCAGATAATATATTTCCTGATCTCGACCTTACGGAGGTTGATACAGATTCATATATTTCCAGAAGACATCTGCAGATAATAAGGCAGGGTGAGCAATATCTGGTAGAAGACCTGGGTAGTTCTAATGGTACCTTTTTGAATGAGGGCCCACGTCTAAATCCAGGTATACAACAACCTCTTAACAATGGTGATCGCATTCAGTTAGGTCAAACAGAATTTGTATTTTTAATATCATAATAAAACTTAGAGGGTGGGGTATACCCACCCTTTATTGACTGATGTAATCTTTTAAGGTATAATAACATTATCAGACCAGGACTGTAGTATGTGGGTAAAGTCCCTAAAAGCCCCGGCTATAGCGTAGCCTGGGGGAGGGAGCATCCACGTCAGGTGACTATATGGATTGGGAACTATTAAAAAAAATAGATCCTACTAAATTGATTGGAGGAGAAGGTGCTTCTCCTTTCAATTTAATTACAGGAGAAAAAGAGAAAACAAAAGCTTCTAAAGACATCCCTCTCTCTGGATTGTATTACAGAAAGCCTTCGCTAAAGTATAATCCTCATAAGGGGTTATGTTGTAGTATTGAATTTTTTGAGTCTCAGGAAAAGAGCATATTTGATATAAGTCTATGGAAATCAATTACAATAGGTACAGCAGAAAGATATTTTGTTGATGCATGTAAATTTGTTGTTAAAAATAAACCTCAAAAGGCCATAGCAAAATTAGGAGAAGTTTTAAATAAAGATCCTCAGTATAGTGATGCATATTTTCTTATGGGCTGTATTCTTATGGAAGCAGAACAGTTTGATAAAGCAAATAGCTGTTTTCAGAAAGTTTTATTATGCCAGAAATCTCTGGGCAAGGAATTTAAAAAATATTTGCCTACCTTCCATGTTACACTGAATTTAAATTTACCTTCAGCTTTTTGTATCTTTCCTGAATTACTCGGTTCTACTATACTGGTATCTGTTAGCTACTGGGAAAATGGGAAAAAAGAGGACGCTATTTCAGCTCTGGAACAGTCAGAATCTATATTCCCTAAAAATTCAGGAGTTCTCTATTTAATGACTTATTTAAAATTAGAAATGGCAAAATATAACGATATAGTTACACAGCTTTCAAATTTTGAACCTTCTAATTCTCTGGATCTGGCAACATACACGTTACTCGGCACAGCACTTTATAGTTCTTATGATTTCTCAGTCTCCATACAAACATTGAAAAATGCACTTAAAATAGCAGAAAGATTAGACCAGGAAGATCAAACGAAACTTATACGATATCATCTGGGAAGAGCATACTTAAATAAAGGAGACAAATTTGAAGGACTTCAGGAATTAAAGAAAATTATTTCTCTGGATGTCGATTATCTGGATGTAAATGCTATATTAAAAGATCCTTTTCTCGGTTCAACTCCTTATACAAAAGAAAAAATTAAAGAAACTGTCCAGGAAACGAAAGTTATAGATCTGGTAGAAAAAAAGCCTGTAATGGAAAAAAAGGATATTTCCTCTAAAATAGCAATCCAGGAACCTGTTATAATAGAAAAAATTTCTGAAAAAACTAAAATTATTTCTGACCATGAAGAGAAAGCTATAACCACATCTGCTGAATCTATCAAAATAGACATAGCTCCATCTGAAGTATTACCTGCTATCTCTTCTCAAAAAGCCATACTTACAATACAGAATACAGAAGAAAAGTTTTCAATTAAATCACAGGAGTTTACCACTATAGGTAGAGAAAGTACCAATGATATTTCTTTCCCTGATGATTTTTCTATTTCTCGTCGCCAGGCAAGGATTGTATTACAGAATGGAGAATTCTTTGTAGAAGATCTTGGAAGTACTAATGGAACATATCTAAATAAACGCAGGATTTCTAAAAAAATGTCTCTTAAAAATAATGATGAAATACAAATGGGGAAAAAGATTTTCATATTTATGCTGGAATAATTTAATGTTATTGATCTCAGCATTTATAGGCAATAGGCAATTTGCTTATTGCCTATTTTCTATGATATAATTACTATTAAAAAGTATTCTAAATTTGGAAGTGCCTATAGTATGCAACTTGACCATATAGAATATAGAAAACTCAAAGGAATTAAGGAATTTCAGGCATGTGAAGATCTTCAACTAAAAGTATGGGGTTTTTCAGAAAGAGAACTATTTCCGGCAAGACACCTGTTAACAGCACAACAGAATGGAGGTCTGGTTTTAGGAGCATTTAATAACCTGAATGATTTAGTAGGATATTCTTATGCTTTTCTGGGATCTTCTCAGGGAAAGTATTATCTTTATTCCCATATGCTTGGATTGCTGGAAGAATATAAATATAAAAATATAGGTTATAACCTAAAACTTCTTCAAAGAAAAATTGCATTAGAAAGAAATCTCAATTTAATTAAATGGACTTTTGATCCCCTTGAAGGTGTTAACGCTAATCTTAATCTTCATAAACTGGGAGTCATTATAACAGAATATTATGTAGACTATTATGGAGAATTCAGTGGAATAAATTATGGTTTACCTACAGACAGATTTTTAGTTGAATGGAATCTGAACTCAACAATAGTTCTGGATAAACTCAATAAAAAAATTGAAGCATCATCTCCTTTAACAGAATACTGTTTAATTACAAAAATTTCTCAAAGAGAAAATGGGTTTTTGGAATTAATCGATATAAATATGAATTGCATACAAAAAAAAATTCTTGTGGAAATCCCCCCCAGTATACAGGAAATAAAAAGTATTGATTTTGAACTTGCTATGGACTGGCGAATTAAATTAAGGAATATATTTACTGACTATCTCAGTAAAGGTTATATAGTAATAGATTTTTGTAGTTCTACCAGTGGAGAAGAACGAAAAAGCTTTTACTTATTAGAACAGGTCTTTTCCCCATGAATCTATTAGAACCTGAATTTATAAAAAAACTAGAATATTTAAGTATTCTTTCCAGAAAAGTGTTCAAAGGAAGCCTCAAAGGTGAACATAAAAGCAAAAAAAAAGGCATCAGTCCGGAATTTTCAGATTATAGAAATTACACAATTGGCGATGACCTGCGCTATATAGACTGGAATCTTTATGGAAGACTGGAAAAATTATTTTTAAAATTATTTTTAGAAGAAGAAGATCTCTACGTATATTTATTACTTGACACAAGTGCTTCTATGGACTGGGGAGATCCAAAAAAACTGGATTACAGTATAAAAGTAATAGCAGCTCTCGGCTATATAGCACTGAATAATATGGATAGAGTCAGTCTGATGAGATTTGATAGTAATATGTACTGTGAAATAAACAGTGTCAGAGGAAAAGGTCAATTTCTTAATTTAGTTCAAAATCTCCAGAGTATAAAAGGGAAAGATAGCACTAATTTAAATGAGGCCCTTAAGAGATTTGCCTTACGTATTTCAAAACCAGGCTTAGTTATAATAATTTCAGATTTTCTGGATGAGAAAGGTTTTGAGCAGGGTTTAAAATTTCTTCTTTATAGAAAATTTGAACCCTTTCTCATACAGGTTCTTGCTCCTCAGGAACTAAATCCAGAGATAAATGGAAATATAAAATTAATAGATATAGAAACTAATCTTACTAAAGAATTGACTTTGAATCAAACACTTATAGCTTTTTATAAAAAAAACTTGAATAACTATATTGACAGACTTCATAATTTTTGTAATGAAAAAGGATATCAACATATTATAAGTTCAACTTCTCTGCCTTTTGATAATCTCATACTGAATACTCTGAGGAGAGGAGAACTTATCAGATGAATTTTATCGATTTTGGAGCTTTTTCATTTCTTGCTCTTGTGCCTGTTGTAATATTATTTTACCTGTTAAAACTAAAAAGAAAACCTGTAATTATATCAAATACTTTCTTATGGCTTCAGGCATTCAGAGATGCTAAAGCTGATAGACCATTTCAAAATCTTACAAACAATCTATTACTTATACTTCAGATATTAGCACTGATATTTCTTATAACTGTTAAAGCCAGACCTTATCTTAAAACATCTTTTCAGGGAGGACATCATACAGTATTAATAATGGATAATTCTGCAAGTATGCAGGCTACTGATACTGGGAAAAGCAGATTGGCAGAAGCTCAGAAAGCTTCTCTTAAAATTATTGATCAGATGAAATCAACTGATGAGATGATGATTATATCTGTAGGTTCCCGTCCCAGAATAGAAATTACCTTTACGCAAAATAAAGGAAATCTGAGTAAAACTATAAAATCAATTAAACCTCTGGATAGTTCAACCAGTGTCAGAGATGCCCTTATACTTGCCATATCAAGTCTTAAAAATTACTCTGATGGTGAGATATTTCTTTTAAGTGACGGAAATTTTCCTGATTTAGGAGACCTTGGCCCTCGTATTCCAGTTATATCTTTTCTGAATTTTGGAGTAAATTCAAATAATGTTGGTATAACAAATATAAATTTAAGATTCAGTCCTTTTTCTTCAGATTTTGATCTATTAGTGGAAACAGAAAATTTCTCCCAGGAAATTAAAGAATTTTCTCTGGACATATATTTAGATAATCAGCTTATTAATGCTCACAAAATCAGACTGGAAAGAGGGAAAAAGAAATGGGAAATTTTTCAAAATCTTTCTGCTCCCAGTGGTATTATAACTGCCAGAATAAATGTAAAAGACGACCTCCTTATAGATAATTCTGCATATGCTGTATTGTCTCTCCCAGAGCCCATGAAAATACTTCTTGTTTCAGAAGGCAATCCATTTCTTGAACATTTATTTAGTATTACTCCCAGAGTAGAGTTTTCCACAATAAAGCCAGAAAATTATTCTATCAATAAAATTTTTGATCTTATAATTTTTGATGGTGTAAACCTGAAAAACATTGATAAGGGCAATTTTATTTTTATTGGAACAAATGTAGACTTAAAAGGACTGAGAATAATTGGAGAAGTAAAAAAACCTGTAATAATTGCATGGGATAAACTTCATCCTGTAATGAGATTTGTAGAGCTTTCAGATGTTTCTATAGCTAAATCTTTTAAAATTACTCCACCTGTAAATGGAAAAATTCTGGTTGAAGCAAAGGATACACCTTTGATGTGTAGTATAGTAGAAGAAAATCTCAAAGGACTTTTTATTTGTTTTAACCTTTATGATTCTGATATAATCTTACGACCGGCTTTCCCAATACTCTTTTCTAATATAATTGAATGGTTTAATCCCTTATCTTCAGAATGTTTTGCCAATCAAATTAAAACAGGTCAACCAATAAAAATAAGAACTAATTCAAAAAAAATAAGACTTACTGTTCCTGATGGTAATGAAATATTGTTAGAAGGAAAAAAAAATAAAGAAACTATCTTTTCCGATACCTTCAGTCAGGGTATATATACAATACATGATGGAGAAGAAAAACATTATGTAGCAGTAAATTTAGCTGATTCCAGAGAATCCAATATAAAACCCTTTAAAAAGTTTTCAATAGGTAATACAAATTTCAGTTCCTCTGTTTTAGATTCTGTAGTTCAGAAAGAATTCTGGAAATACCTGGCCCTATTGGTTCTTATTCTGCTTACCCTGGAATGGTATGTATTTCACAGGAAGGTAACATAATAATATAATGAAAGAAATAGAAAAAACTCAGGGAACAAAAATAGACGTAGAGAACATAGGTAAAAAAGTCGGTTTAAGAAGTATGATTTTAAAGGATATATCTTTTACGGTATGTCCCGGTGAATTAATAGGAATTTTAGGTCCCAGTGGAAGCGGAAAGAGCACATTACTCAAATCACTTAACGGTTATATAAAAGCAGATACAGGGAAAATCTATATAAATGGCATAGAGTTTTACAGTAATTTCAATAAATTCAGATCTCTTATCGGTTATGTCCCGCAGGATGATATTATACATAAAACCCTTTCTGTATATAAAGCCCTCTATTATACAGCTTTATTAAGGCTTCCTCCTCATACAGATAAAAAATATATCCACGAGAGATTGGAACAGATTTTAAAAGTTCTTGAACTTGAAGACAGAAAAAAAACAAAAATAAATAAACTCAGTGGAGGACAGAGAAAAAGGGTAAGTATAGGTGTTGAGCTTATAACTAAACCACCACTACTTTTTTTAGACGAACCTACTGCAGGATTGGATCCCAGCCTTGAGTGCAAAATGATGAGACTCTTCAGAACACTGGCAAATGAAGGCAGAACAGTATTGCTATCAACTCATATAATGGAAAGTGTGGGTTACCTGGATTTAATAGTTATACTTGTAAGGGGTAGAATGGCTTATTTCGGGCCACCGGATTATGCACTCACATATTTTCAGGTTCCACGATTTCTGGAAATATATGAAAAACTAGAGGAACATGATGGTGAAGAATGGTCAAAGAGCTATCTCAATTCAAATTTGTATAAAAAATTAATAAAAGACAGGTCGCAACAATGAGAGGGGAGAGCTTATGAATTTCAAAATATTAAAAAATACTTTCGACTTAAGGCAGATGTCCATACTTTCGGAACGATATCTGGATATTATACTGGGAGATCTAAAAAATACATTAATACTTTTCTTACAGGCTCCTATTATAGCAACTCTCATAGTTCTGGCATGGAAAAATTCTGATGCTGACAAAACATTATATTTTGTTATATGTCTTACAGCAGTATGGTTTGGCTGCATAAATTCCTGCAGAGAAATCGTAAAAGAAAAATCTGTTTATCAGAGAGAAGTTATGGTAAATCTTAATATAACATCTTATGTATTTTCCAAAATACTTGTACTGGGTGTGTTAAGTTTTATACAATGTCTGATTTTAATGATTATTGTAGACCAGTATATAGGACTATCGGGTAACAAGTTATTACTATTTGTATCTTTATTTATGTGTTCCTTGGCAGGAACAGCTCTCGGTTTATTGCTTTCATCACTTGTAGGTAATGAAGATAAAGCAGTGGCACTGGTGCCTTTACTTGTAATTCCTCAAATATTATTTTCGGAAATATTAATACCTACAGATTTGCATCAAGGAATTACATTATGGATGGAGAAGATGATGATAGTTAAATGGGGTTATGAAGGTATGAAACAGATTACATGTTCCACACCGGACTATGTTATTATATTCCAAGACCTATCGTTGCTGTTAATTTTTACAATAATTTTCCAGATTATATCAATAATAGCAATGAAACTATCAAGATAAAGGAGTATTAAAATTATGAAAAAACTTATAATTATAATAGTTCTTTTAATAATAATTACTATTCTGGTATTTGGCGTAGCATCGAGATACAGTTTAAAATTGGGAAATTTAAATATCGTACTTAATAAAGATAAAGATATACTTGCAGAGAAAATTATAGATTTCCTTGAAGATATTGAATTTAAAGATTTTAAGAAAGCAGCAACTTATCACACGCCTGAAGATCAGAAACACGTAAATATTCCAAAATTAATAGAGGAAAAATTTTTCGTAAAACCAGAATTTCTGGATATAACAAAATATGAGGTTAAAGAAATAGAAATTGACAGAAGCGGTAAACGAGCCAAAGTAAAAACCAGAACCATATTTAAAGTACTTAATACAGGCAAAATTAAGGATCTGGAAATAATATTTTATTTTCAAAAAAATGATGATGGAAAATGGTATATGCAATTGAAATCATCTCTGTAAATCGTGAAAAATGAATCGTGAAAGGGAAATTATATGCAAAAAATGTCGTTAAAGAAACATTTAACGACATTTTATATATTTATATAACCTCTTCCCTTATAAATTAAGGAGTTGTCCCATGATTAATCCTGATAGACTGGCAAAAAATAGAAATTATTACATAAAAGATTTCCTTCTTTATCTTTCTGTTCAAAAAAATCTCGGACCAAGAACAATAAAAGCCTATGAACATGATCTTAAAAAATTTTTTGAATTTCTCTCGCCTTATCTGGAAAAAGAATTAACACTTCAGAATATAGACGAAAGAACTGTTATGGAATTTTTATCACATTTAAAACTGAACAGAAAAAATAATGCAAGAAGTTTAAATAGAAAAATTTCTTCTATTAAAACATATTTTAATTATCTGGAAAAAGAAGGTTTTATTGAACATTCTCCTCTGAATAAATTAGAATCCCTTAAATTACCTGAACGACTTCCAAAATCACTTGGAGTAAATGAATTAGAATTACTGATTAAAGCTGTAGAAAGTGAACCTCATGACACCCACAGTGCAATATTTAGAAAAAAAAGGGATAAAGCAATTATAGAATTATTTTACGCCACAGGCATGCGTATAAGTGAACTGGCTTCTCTTAAGATTTCTCAGATAAATTTTGATGATGGTGCTGCAAGAATTATAGGAAAAGGTAATAAAGAAAGAATAGTATTTATAAATGAAACAGCACTGAATACAGTAAAAGAATACATTCTGGTACGTCCAAAAGACAAAAAAGAACACGCCCTTTTTATGAGTCAAAAAGGCGGCAAAATGACGGTCAGGGCCATACAGCATATGTTTGAAAAATATATAAAAAAGACTGCTCTTCCCTCATCATCTCCTCACGCTCTCCGTCATACTTTTGCCACCCATATGCTTGAAGGCGGTGCAGACCTGGTTGCAATAAAAGAACTCCTGGGTCATGCAAGCCTTTCTACAACACAAATATATCTCAGCATATCCCAGAAAAGACTGGAAAAGGTCTATAAAGATTCTCATCCCAGGGCGAAAGCTAAAGAGAATTCTGAATGAGAATAGGATATAATATAATGTAGATGTAGTGGTATTTGACCCGGAGCCTATCCGTGGAGGCAAAATACTCATAAAAGAAAGGAAGTTATATATGGGATTTTTAGATTTTTTAAAGCACTTATTAACAGGTGATATAGATTTCGGCAGTAAAGAAATATCCGGTAAAGAAAAAAAGTTAGAACAGCGTTTAAGCACTGATGTGGATTTTTCTGATGAGAAATTTATTGTAAAAGAAATTGATCACATCGGAATTTTTGAAAGAAAAGAAGATAAGGATAAAAAAGATAGATATTATCAATAAGATAAGGAGGAAAAAAAAATGAACAATCTTTTAACTTTATTAATTCTCTTATTATTTTTTGTATCCTGTGGAAAACCCGAAGAAAGTGCAACACCTGCCCCTACCCCTGTAATAGAGCATACAATTAAATTAACAATCTCATCAGAGGAAATCAAAAAGGACAGTATGGGTGATATTCTCTCTGTAAAAGTGAAGGCTACCCTGAAGAATGTGTCTAAAAAAGAGGTAACTATAACTGTAAGTGAATGTAACCCTGATCATTTTTACTGGGCTTCAATTAATGGAGGGAATTTTTTTCTTCCCATTGCAATCATCCACTGCAGATACTGTGGAATAGAAAAAACCTTTAAACCAGGAGAGGAACTATCTACAGTAATAGAAATTAAAAAAGCTTTTGACCCTATACGAACCATACAATTCAGATATCCTTTAGAAAAGAATTATCTTGAATCCAATAAACTTAATCTCATAAAATTCTAAATTTTCAAAATATTTTTAAATCTGTCTTTTCTGAATAATAATATTTGATATATTATATTAGATATGTTATAATTAACATATCTAATGGCACTTCGAAATTGAGGTAATTTCTTATGATAAAAAAACATATACCCAGAAGCTTTGAACGTTTCCTTGACTCTTTTCCAAGTTTTAAAAAACTATCACAGGAAAGCAAAATGCCCAGGATCATTTACGATTTTTTGAGTGAACCTAAAAATATTCATAAAATGCAGGAAGCAGCCAGATTAGGAAATACTCCTTTAACAGGTATACTTGATGAATTAGAAAAGACCTTTCAAAAAAACATTTACTTTAAAGAAAACCTTAATTATCGCAAAATGGTTGGTTCTATGATAGCAGAAATATTATACAACTTCGGATGGAGGAAAAGAGGACAAAAGCGTTTTAAAAATACCAGTTTTACTTCTGCCAGTTATTATGAATTAAGTAATCAGGATATTAAAGAAGAGATTGTAGTAGAAGTCTCTATTAGAAAAGTGGAAAATTAAATTTTATAGAAAGGAAGGTTTTTATGAAAGGTCCTAAACTCTGGAAAGAAACCTTCGAGATAGAAAAAAAAGAATATGAAGAAGGAATTAAATATTACGATAAAATCTTAAAAGATAATCCTAATGATACTGAAGCCTGGACTTATAAGGGAGACAATTTTTTTTATCAGGATAAATTTAAAGAAGCAATTAACTGTTATAATAAAGCATTAAATATCAACCCTGAACATATAATAGCAAAAGAAAGATATGAAAAAAGTATTAAAACCTGTGCTTTAAACCCGAATATGATTTTAATTCCCGGTGGTACATTTCAGATGGGCAGTAATAATGGCTATTCTAATGAAAAACCTGTTCATACAGTCCGGTTAAGTCCTTTTTATATGGGTAAATATGAAGTAACTAACACGGAATATTGTGCATTTTTAAACTCCCAGGGTAATCAGAGTGAAGGTAAAAGCATGTGGGTAAATATAGTTAATAGTAATTATTGTGGTTTAATTATAGAACCCAATAATAAATTATTTAATGTTAAAATCGGTTATGAAAATAGACCTGTAGTATATGTAAGCTGGTATGGAGCAGTGGCATACTATAAATGGTTGAATAAACAGCAGGGTTTAGAAAAATACGAAGAAGGGAAAGAGTATTATGTAACTAACAAAGGTTATCGTCTTCCCACTGAAGCTGAATGGGAATATGCCTGCCGTGCCGGTACTACTACTAATTATTACTGGGGAAATAAGATGAATAAAAATTATTGCTGGTATGGCGATTGCAGTGATAATCATCATGATGTAGATTTAAAATTACCTAATAATTTTGGCCTTTATGATTTGAGTGGTAATGTATGGGAATGGTGCAATGATTGGTATGGAGATTATTCTTCTTCCTCTGTAAGTAATCCTACGGGACCGTTTTCAGGGTCTACGAAAATAAGACGGGGAGGTAGCTGGTGTAGTACAGAAGATCTCTGTAGATCAACCTTCCGCAGCAGTGCCCCACCGGGCACTCACGGCTTTAGTACGGGCTTTCGTCTTGTAAAGACTCAGTAGTAACGTCTCCCTGAATTGTTACGATAATTTTTTTAGTTTCATCATCCATTTCAATTGCTTTAACGTTCATTTCCAGAGGGAAAGGAAGAAGTTTAGAAGTATCAACAATAAAGGCAGTCCCATCCTGTTGAATAAAGGGAAGAGCTAATTTTTTCGACATAATATTCATTACAAGAGAAAGGCCAATGCCAGGAACTGGAAGAAAATTAAGGACCTGAACTTTTTCTACGTTTATTTTAATTTTTTTTCCTCCAGGAAGCACATAAACACCTACTATTGTTACAAAAGGAATTGTAAGAATTTTCTTTGCTTTTCCAATTACCTGGAATTTTTTATTTTTTATGTTAAATCTTACTTCTTCTATTTCTTCTATGTCTTTAAGAAAATCCTTATTCCCTGCCAGGTGATTAAGAAATCCCACAGATAGGCTGGCTACAAGAGATAATATTCTGGGTGGAGAAGCCTTCAGACTATGTATAAAGGCTAAAGGATTTTTTATCTCATATTGAATAGAAGGCAGAAGTAGTTCCATATGTTTCAATCTGCAGACATCTTTCACTAAAACATCATTAATATTGAGAGTAATGTTTTCTGCACTGATAATATCTCCCCGGGGTGTTAAGTTTTCTACCTGGAGATTATAATTTCCTAACGTTATAGTTGAAATACTATGGAATATAATATTTATTTTACTAAAAATATCTAAATGCATAGCTATAAATTTCTACAAGTTAATTTAAAATCCTTCCAATGAAGAAAATCTGAAAATTCTGTATAACTTTTTTTCTGTCAAGTAAATATAAAAAAGAGGCTTTTTTTATACACACTTGACAGTAATAGTCTCTCCTGTTATAATCAGTGCATGATAGCTGGATATATAAGGGTTTCTACACTTGATCAGGTTGAATATGGCCGGGGACTTGAGATACAGAAAGAAGCCATAGTGGATTACTGTCAGAAAAATGGCCTTAAACTGGATAGATTTTACGAAGAACAGGGTATTTCCGGTGGACTCACTAAAAGACCGGCCCTGGCAGAACTTCAAGGCGATGTAGCATCAGGTCTTATAGATACTGTAATAATAACAAGACTGGACAGACTTGCAAGAAATCTTCTGGTTCAGGAGAGTATCCTCTCTGATTTTCAGGATCACGGTGCCAGTGTAATCTCCATAGATGAACCGGATATACTCAGTATAGATCCTTCCAGAATCCTTCTTCGACAGATGAAAGGAGCCATAAATCAATATGAAAAAGCTATGATAGTTCTCCGCATGAAAGCCGGTAGAAGTAAAAAAGCCCGTGATGGAGGTTATGCAGGTGGTTCTCCGGGGCTCGGGTATGTTACCCGAAGAGAATCCCGTAAATCACCCAGCTATCTTCAGGTTGCACCGGAAGAAGCCTCCACTGTTGAACTGATATACGAATTAAGAGGCCAGAAGAAAACCCTGAAAGACATAGCTACATATTTAAATGCCAATCAATACAAAACTAAAAGAAATGGAAAATGGTATCCTGCCACAGTAAAATATATACTCGAAAATGAAGTCTATAAAGGATTTGTAAATTATTCTTCCATAAAAGTTCCTGCCCTGCATGAAGCCCTCATAGAGGCAGATCTTTCTCTGCCATCAGAAAATAAAACCCCCATAGAAGCTCTTTCTTTTATAATAAACGAAAAAAATAAAGGTGCTTCCTTCAGACAGATTGCCAGTAAACTCAATATGAACCATATCCCCACAAAAAGGGGAGGTAAATGGAAAGCCGGAACAGTCAAATATCTTTGGGACAGAGAAAAAAATTTCAGAAGGAATTAAAGAAGATCCTTAAATTTAACCATAAAATAAATCCTTATACTGCAACATTTTAAAAATAATAATAAACAATAATTAATTAATAATTAAAAATATTTATTGCTAGTTTTTGATAGTTAATGAAAAATACTAATCACTCATCGGTAAGACCTCTTCCCTCTTCTCTTAACATCTCCCCCAATTCTCCTTTTTTTTCTTTCAATTTATCATCATCTCCTAATTTTAATCAATTAATAAATTTAATTATTTTATATCATATATTATTTATTTGTTAAGTAATAAAAAAACAAAAAGATGAGGAATTCCTCATCTTTTTGTAATAAACTTCTAACTTCTATATAAAATTAATATCTTCTCTGGCTTCTACCAAAACTTCTATCTCCGCCATTGTGACTTCTTCCGCCACCGCCACCAAAGCCTCCACGTCTTCTATCCTGTTTTTCTCTTGCTTCACTGACAACTATTTTTCTTCCCTCGATCTCTTTCTCATTAAGACCGGCTATTGCTGCATTAGCCTCTTCCTCTTCTGCCATTTCTACAAATCCAAATCCTTTGGATGTGCCGGTATCACGATTGGTGATTATCCTTACAGATTCTACATTACCAAATTCTGAAAAAATTTCTCCAAGAGAACTTTCATCAGTATCATAGGACAGGTTTCCTACATAAATTTTTTTTGACATACTTATATGTCTCCTTCCTCCAGTTTTAACTGGAATAAAATAATACTATCCGGCTATTCATGGGAAGTTCTTGATAACCGTGAAAGTATTATCTATAAGAAACCTTCCGGTACTCAGAGAGCTAATATGAACAACTCAGGAAAAGTAATTGTAACATATAATAAAAATAAAAGCAAGAGCTTACAATATTTTACCAATTTCAGCTTTTTTCTTTAAGCTGAAAGCTTTAAAAATGAAAATTCCTAATGCATATAAATTATATTTTTAAGAGGAAAGACTGACTCCAATATAGAAAATAGATATATACGGTAGATCTACATGGGAAAGTAGGACTTACTAAAAAATTCTATAAAGGGCAATTCTATGGAAAATTATCTAAATTTAAGAGAAACAGCAGAGATTTTAAAACTCTCAAGAAAAACTGTTTATAAAATGGTTCTGGAAAATGAAATTCCTGCAGCAAAAATCGGAGGAAACTGGAGAATTCCGGAACAATTACTTAAAGACCTTATACTGGGTTCTGCCCTGGAACAGCAGATTAAATTTAAATTAAAGGTAACAAAAGAATTACAGGATAAAGTAGCAGAACTGGAATTAAAGAAATTTGAAGGTAACTCTTATTATAAAGCACTCTGTGAAGAGAAAATCAGAGCTTTTAGGGAATGTATTCATATTGTAAATAATGTTTCATAATAAATCATTTCATTTTCTTTTTTATATAAGCAGTCACGGATTGGGCCACAGTACAAGAATGATAGAAGTGGCAAATCATATTCCTATCATACATAAAATCACCTTTGCTACATGTGCTCCTGAATGGATTTATCATACAAATCTTCATCGTCCTTTTTTTTATAGAAGGACAAAAATTGATGCAGGCGTAATACAGAGTGATCTTCTTACAATTCTGGAAGAAGAAACCTTAAATGAATTTGCTTTTCTAAACAATCATCGTGATGAAATTATAAAAGAAGAAGTAAAATGGAACAAAACAAATCAGGTTGACATTATTATTTCAGACATACCGGCTATGGCATTTCCAATAGCCAGAAAACTTTCCATACCTTCTGTAGGAATTTCAAATTTTACCTGGGACTGGATATATGGCCCTATGGTAAAAAAGTATCCCCATCATACACATTTAATAGAAAATCTCTGTAATGATTATAAAGAGGCAGAGCTATTCCTCTGTCTTCCAATGTACGGAAAATTACCTTTCTTCCGGGAGGTAAAATTCATACCTTTTATAGCTTCTAAAAGCAGTTGTTCACCTGAAGAAATAAGAAAAAAACTTTCTATAGAAGGGAGGAGAAAACTTATATTATGTTCTTTTGGAGGACATGAAATGGCAAGTATAAATTTTTCTCAGGTAGCAAAAGAACTTGATGAATTTACCTTAATTTCCTTTAATCCTCAATTTCCTTCTGAATATCCAGACTTTATTACGTTAAAAGACGAAAAAAACATTTTACATGCAGATATTGTTGCAGCAGCAGATATTGTAGTATGCAAACCCGGATATGGTATAGTTTCTGAAACAATTGCAAATTGTACAAAGGTTTTATATACCTGTCGAAAAGATCTTATAGAAAATACTGTTCTTGTAGAAGGACTCAGGAATTTTGCTATAGCAGAAGAGATACCCAATAAAGATTTTCTGAAAGGCAAATGGGGATCTTATATACATAGATTACTACAAAAAAATAAGACTTTCCTCGATGTAGATTGTTCTGGAGCCGAGGTGGCCGTAAAGGAAATATTTAATTTGATAAAGATTTGAAACGTCTGCTGTTATCATACTTTTAACTCTTAACTATATTTAAATCTAATTATAAAACAAATTATCCTTGAAGAAAAGGATTTTTCCTATCACTTCTTGAAATAAACATAGGTTTATTAAATTATTCTTAGCTATCAGCTATCAACCCTCAAGTAACAGCTTTTTCGTAAGTTGATTGCTGATAGCTCTTTGCTGATAGCTTTAAAAATAAAAGATTTATTTTATTGCAGCTAACAATTGCATATCAATTATAGTTATTACAAATTGAAACAAATTAAAGGAGGAGGTTTTAATGAGTAGTACAAAACAAATACTCTCTGGTAATGAAGCAATAGCAAGAGGAGCTTATGAAAGTGGAGTGACTGTTGCTACAGCTTATCCCGGTACACCAAGCACTGAAATACTTGAAAACATAGTTCAATACGAAGAAATTTACGCAGAATGGTCGCCAAATGAAAAGGTAGCTTTTGAAGTAGCCTGTGGTTCATCTCTGGCAGGAGCCAGAACACTCGTAGCAATGAAGCATGTAGGATTAAATGTCGCTGCTGATCCTCTTTTTACAATGAGCTATATAGGAGTAAATGGCGGATTTATTATAATTAGTGCAGACGACCCTGATATGCATAGTTCTCAGAATGAACAGGATAATAGATACTATGCAAAAGCTGCAAAAATTCCTATGCTGGAACCCTCTAACAGTCAGGAGGCAAAGGATTTTGTAGGCCTTGCTCTTACCATAAGCGAAGAATTTGACACACCTGTTCTTTTAAGAATTACAACAAGAATAAGTCATTCAAACACAGTAGTCGAATTAAAAGAGAGAAAACCCTACCAGATAAAAGATTATAAAAAAAATGTAGGAAAAAATGTTATGATCCCGGCTAACGCCAAAAAACGACATATTTTTGTAGAAGAAAGGATAAAAAAATTACAGGAGTATTCCGAAAAAACACCAGTGAATTTTATTCAAGAAGGAAAAGGAAACACTGGTATTATAACCAGTAGTATTTCCTATCAATATGTAAAAGAGGTATTCCCGGAAGCACCGGTATTAAAACTTGGTATGACCTATCCCCTGCCATTTAAATTAATAGAGAAATTTAAAAATATGGTTAAAGAAATTTATATAGTAGAAGAACTTGAACCATATATGGAAACTGAAATAAAAGCCCGGGGTATCGATGTTACAGGTAAAGACAGACTTCCTCTTACAGGAGAGTTAAATCCATCAATAATTGCTAACTGCTTTGGTATAGATGGATTTACATCAGAACTTACAATAAAAGAATCAATAAAAATACCTGCCAGACCTCCGGTACTCTGTCCCGGATGTCCTCACAGAGGATTATTTTATAATATATCACGAATGAAACTTCATGCCTTTGGAGATATTGGTTGTTATACCCTTGGAATGCTACCACCACTTAATGCTTTAGATACCTGTCTATGTATGGGGGCAAGTATCTGTGTTGCTCATGGTATGGATAAAGCTCTCGGAAGAGAGATTACAAAAAAATCAGTAGCTGTTATAGGTGATTCTACTTTTATACATTCAGGAATTACTGGCCTTATAGATATAGTATATAATAAAGGTACATCTACTGTAGTTATACTTGATAATAGTATTACTGCTATGACCGGTCGACAGGAACATCCATCTACAGGAAAAACACTTAAAGGAGAATCAACAAAAAAGCTTGACCTTTTTAAACTGTGTAAATCAATAGGTGTAGATGATACTATAATAGTAGATGCCTTTGATGTAAAAGGTATTAAAAATGCTTTAAAGCATGCCCTGGATAAAGATGAACCATCAGTTATAATAGTAAAAGGATTATGCACTTTAATAGATAAAAGTAAAAAGAAATCTTATAGAGTTGAACCTGATAAATGTATTAAATGCTGGCTTTGCCTGAAAGTAGGATGTCCGGCTATCTCAAAAGGAGAAATTTCTTCCTGTATAGATGCCTTCCTTTGTCGAGAATGCGGTGTATGTGCTTCCGTATGTCCCAAAGAAGCAATTATTAAATAAACATTCAGCTATTAATCGAATGTTGATAGCTGAATGTTGATAGTTAATTATGAAAGGTAGTGATATTTTATGAGTGAAGTTACAAGTATTTCTATAACAGGAGTTGGAGGCCAGGGAATTCTGCTGGCCAGTAATATTCTATCCAGACTGGCTTTATTAGCCGGTTATGATGTAAAAAAAAGTGAAGTTCACGGTATGTCTCAGCGTGGTGGAAGTGTTATCTCTGAAATTCGTTTTGGTAAAACCGTTTATTCTCCTCTTATTTCGGAAGGTGGGGCAGATATATTAATGTCTTTTGAAAAAATAGAAACTGCAAGATACATAAAAAAATTAAAAAAAGAAGGAATAATAATAGTAAATACTCAAGAAATTCCTTCCAGTACTGTACTGGCAGGTCTTGAGTCCTATCCTTCAGAAATTATTGAACAATTAAAAGAAATTACAGATAAAATTATCACTGTTAACGCAGTAGAAGATGCAAAAACTCTGGGCAATATAAGGACAGTAAATTCTATTATGCTGGGAACACTTTCCAATTTTCTTCCCTTTGATATTAATTTATGGAAAGAAGCTATAAAATCCTCGGTTCCGAAAAAAACTATAGATATAAACTTAAAGGCCTTTATAAAAGGAAGAGAATATAAGAGGTGAGAGGTGAGAGGTGAAAGGTGAGACGATAATGTCATATTACTCCAAGTATATATAATTTCTTGTCACTTTTTACCTCTTTTCTCTTTTTACCACTTCCACTACTCCCATTAAATACAAGTTATAAATTACTTCTGCTGTATAAAAATAGCTTTTATTTATTTTATGAGCCACATCAGAAAGAGCTGTTTGTCCTTTGATTTGAGCCAAAATCTCTATTTCTCTGGAAGAAATAGATACAACCTGATAAGTTTTTGCAAGAGAAATTTTAAAAACAGTATCAGGAGAAATTATAATTTCTTTCATTTTATTCCAGCCTTCCTGGGTAGACATAATTTTTGTTATCAATTCACTGGTAATTCCTTTAAGAGAAGGGGTTTCTATTTTTAGTCCCGTCTCACATCTTACTGTTATATCATTCCACAGAGGAAAGCTATATAAAGCATTCTCATTTTGCAGGTTTCCAAGACTTGCTTCTACTATTTCACCTTTCTCAAAATAGATATAACCTTCTGACTTATTATGAGATAGAGATAACCTTCCGGTAAACTTACTTAGAGACATTTCTGTTAAGAAATCACCAAAATACCCTGACTCAAGATTGGTAGTACTAAAATTTTTACTGACAGGTTCTAAAATTTTCATTTTTTTCCCTTCATTTTTCTCAACTTCATGTGGGAAAAATTCCTTTAAGAGTAATCTGGCTATTTCAGGGCCTATGAGAGAACCTCCTCTATGGGCTTCTCTCACTGCTTCTGCAAGATATTCTAACTTACTACCTTTAACAATATAACCTGATGCTCCTGCTTTAAAAGCCTGAAGAACTGTTTCCTGATTGGATAAAGCAGTTAAGATTACAATTTTTGCAAGGGGATCAATTTTAATTAATTCTTCAGTAGCTGTAATTCCATCCATTTCAGGCATAGTCACATCCATAACTACTACATGGGGTTTAACATTCATATCTTTAAATTTTTGAATGGCCTCTTCCCCATTTGCAGCTGTTTCTATTACCTGTATATCACTCAGCGAAGAGAGTATACCAACAAAAGTTTCTCTTAAATCAGGTTCATCATCAACAACCATTACAGAAATCTTTTCCTCTCCATCTACAGAAGCTTTTTTTATAATATTCATAAGAGCCATAAAATTCTTTTTAATTGCTTCAGTTCCGGATTTTATAAATGAAGAAATACTCACAGGTTGATTTTTAACATTAGAATATTGATTATAAAGCTCCTGGAGATCATATTTCATTTCCCCTGTGTTTTGATAGCGTTTATTTTTATCTTTATATAAAGATTTCGTTACTATCTGTTCAATTTTTAAACTCAATGAAGGAACCAGACTACGAACAGAATGGAATTCAAAAGGTATATAAGGACCTTTCCCTGTTAAAAGATGATGCATTGTGGCTCCAAGAGAATATATATCACTTCGTATGTCCTGTTGCCCTACATATTGTTCAGGAGGTGCATACCCTTCTGTACCTATACCTGTAAGGCGTGACTTATCATGTGGAATTACTCTTGCAGAACCAAAATCAACAAGGACTATCTCACCATTCTTATCTCTTAACATTAAATTGGATGGTTTAAGATCACAATAAACTATAGGGGGATTCTGAGAATGTAAATACTCAAGTACATCACAAACTTTTAACGACCATACTAAGACATCATTTTCAGGTAAGCCGGGATTACCCTTTTCTTTTAATAATGCTTCCAGATCATCTCCTATTACATATTCCATTATAATATAGTAAAAAGAATTCTCCTGGAAGTAATCTGTTACATGTGGAAGTGCAGGGTGCCTTAATTTAGCTAAATATTCAGCTTCTTCCTTAAAACGCTTGACTATATGATTTTTTTCATCCTCAGAAAAAAGTAAATGTACAAATAATTCCTTTACAACACATAAGGAATTAAGATTAGTATCTCTTGCCAGATAGATTTTCGACATACCTCCTTTTTTAATCCTGGAAATTATTGTATATCTTGATTTTAAAATACAACCACGGGATAAATTTTTCTGAATCTCATGTCTCTGTTCCACAAGAGATCTCCCTTTAAAAATAAATTATTATTAGCTATCAGCTTTCAGCCCTCAGCTTTCAGCTTTTTTCCTTAAGCTGATTGCTGATAGCTTTAAATATAAAAGATTTATTTTTACTGAAGCTAATAATTTAACAATAATGAAAATTCCTATGCATTTTAATTATTTATTTTCCCCTTCCGATAACCATTTCAGAATAACGTTCCCACGCTCTTTTTATTTCCTGATAATATTTAAATACAGATTTATGCCAGTTCATATCATTTATCCAACCAGCTCTATTAACTGCTAATATCTGTTTTGCTGCTGGCTCATCTAAACTTGATTCACCTGATTCCCGCAGTTCACTAAAGAGCCTGGCTCCTTCAACAATCTGTTCCTCCGGTCCTTCCACATAATCTATACCGAGAAGACCATTTATCTCACCTTCTTTTTTACCATAATCTGTTTCAGAAGCGGCAATAGATAGTAATATAAACGGTTCTACACTGTTTTCTTTCCCCTGTTCAACCATAATATCTCCCAGGCCAAGCTTCGCAGCAGGGGATCTTTTTATTTTGAGCCAGTCATCAATAAAATCACTTATACCATGGTTACCTTCTTTTTTTCTTCTGCCAGCAGAAACCTGAGCTATCTGCATATTACCTGTAGATTTTTTTATTAATCCCATATTTGTTTTATTAACAGATGAAGTTTCTTCTGTTTCATCAACTTCAGAGTCTTCTGCTACCTCACCATCAGAAACAAGTCTTCTTCCAACATTTGCCTTTCGATCTTTAGAGCGGGACTTTAAAAAACTGCCTACAACTGCCCCTCCCAATTGAGATGCCTTTCCGTCATCTGCTTCTTCTGCCTCTCCATCAGAAGATCCTACGAATTTATCATCACTCTTTGATTTACTCTCTTCAGTCTTTTCTGATTTTCCACCTGTAAGCTTGGAAAGACTTGTACCCGTAGATTTTTGCATCTGCTGATGCTGAACAGGAATTTTAGTAGACTGAGTATAAAAAGAAGCCATTTGTTGCTGTTTATCAATTCCGCCTCCCATTCCACCACCCATCATATATCTTCACCTCCCTGAATCACAAATCGTGAAAGATAAATCATATTTTTTTTTTCGTTTCATGTTTATAATAATGAGTATACAAGAATTAATAAATATTTGCAAGAGTAAATAGTTGACTAATATTCAACTATGAACTAATATATATATTTATCCGGGTAAATTTTTAAAAATTAAGAGGTAGATTACATGAATAAAATAGCTGCAATTCAAATGAATATAGAATCAGGGAATAAAGAAAAAAATTTAAATACAGCAATTTACTCTATAGAAAAAGCTATTAAATCTGGAGTAAAGATAGTATGTCTTCCAGAACTTTTTAATACCGGTTATCTTCCTGAGGAAATGCATAACTTTGCTGAAAAACCTGATGGAGAAACTATAACATTACTATGCTCTATTGCCAGAAAACATAATGTCAGTATCCTGGGAGGAAGTATAGCCATAAAAGAAAAGGGAAACTTATTTAATACCAGTTATATAATTAATCATAAAGGTGACATTTCAGGTGTATACCATAAAACTCACCTGTTTCCTCTTATGGGTGAAGACAGGTATTTTAAACATGGAAATGAACTCTCAATAGCCAGATTAGAATCCTGCCTCGTAGGTGTAATGATATGTTACGATATTCGCTTTCCTGAGTTAGCAAGAGTTCTGGCACTTAATGGAGCAGATATTCTATACATACCAGCAGCGTTCCCCAATCCAAGGTTGAATCACTGGAGAATCTTACTTCAGGCCAGAGCTATAGAGAATCAACTTTACGTAATTGCTGTAAATAGAGTTGGTTCTGATAAAAATATTACTTACTTTGGACACTCTATGATAGTTGATCCCTGGGGTGAAATATTAAGTGAAGCCGGAGAAAATGAAGAAATTATATATGCAGAAATAGAATCAGCCAGGATAAAAAAAGCAAGAGATAAAATACCATGTTTTCATGATAGACGAGAAGATATATATCCAATAGGAGCAAAGGTTGAAAGTCCTGATTATTAAATAGCTTTCAGCAGTCAGCAATCAGCTATCAGGGGAAAATTTATGCTTCAGATTACATTTATAAGCTGAAAGCTGATTGCTCAAAGCTGATTGCTAAAAAGGAGAGTTGAATTTAATTGAGAAAATTATTGCCGGAATTAGTAGAAATAATGGAAAAAAAGGTACCTTATGCATCAGCTCTGGCTGATTATTATCGAGGATTAACTATAAAAAAAGACAAACAGGGAGTTTATGTTAATGAAATACCTTCCATCACCGGTGTAGTACTGGGGGCATTTAATGGTGAATTTTTTCATGAAACAGCAACTACACATTGTACACCTCATAATCTTAGACAAAATGTAGCAGAATTGCTGGATACTATAACAGTAAAAGACACTAACATATCAATAGATCCCGGGGAAGGTGGATATAAAGAATTTTATACCAAGACCTTACAGAGTCCTATGCAGGTTGAATTATCTGAAAAAATAGAAATACTGAAAGAAATAGAAAATAAGCTTATCAAATTAGATTCCAGAGTTATTAATGCGTGGGTAGCATATAAAGAGCAGATTAAAGACCAGATTTTCGTAAATAGAAATAAAAACTTCACCCAGACAATTATAAGAGTCAATGTCATATTATCTCTTTTTATGTCTGATGGGAATAAAGTAGTAAACAATATGGAAATTCTCGGTAAAACAAAAGGAGTGGAGATTCTGAAAGAAATAGATGAAAATCTTCTCGAAAAAATAAAAAAAGAAACAATAGAAATGCTAAAAGCAGAAAAGATAAAACCCGGTTTTTATAATGTAATAACCTGTCCTGATGTAACAGGAATAATAGCACATGAAACATTTGGACATGGTGTTGAAATGGATCTTTATCTAAAAGATGGGGCTCTGGCTAAAGATTATATAGGAAGTAAACTTGCTCCGGAATATGTAAATATCGTAGATGATCCTACACTGGAGGGAGAATATGGTTGTTATTTTTTTGATGATGAAGGAGAGCTTGCAAAACCCACTTATATAATAGAAAATGGAATATTCAAAAGAGGTATTTCTGACCTTTATTCATCTATATATCTTTCTCATCTTCCCCGTTCTGCAAATGGTAGAAGAGAAAGTATAGCCAGAAAACCATATGCCCGAATGTCCAATACTTTTTTTGTACCTGGTAAACATACGGTGGAAGAAATAATTGAAAGTACAGACTATGGAATCTATATGGATAATGGTTATTTTGGCATGGAAGATCCAAAAGGCTGGGGTATGCAGATTAATTCCAGAATAGGTAGAGAAATTAAAGGAGGAAAATTTACCGGTAAAGTCTTTTCTCCTATTACAATGACAGGCTTTGTTCCTGATATTCTGAAAGAAATTTCTCATGTAGGGAATATTTTTTTAACTATACCCGGCACCTGTGCCAAGAGATATAAAGAAGATGTACTTGTTGCCATAGGAGGAGCTCATCTTAAAACAAAAGCGAGGTTAGGATAATTGAATATAGATTTAAAGAAAAAATTAGCCAGTACACCTGGAATTTACGCCTGGCAGTACAAAATTAAAAATGAACATAGTTATCAGCTATACCTGACAAAAGAACAGATTGAATATATCAGAAAAGTTCAAACTGAACAAATTGAAATTGTAATCTACAAAAAATTGGATGATGGTAAACTGGGAGAAGCCATTTTTTACCTTACACCTGTTGAAGAATTCCAGATTGATGAAAAATTAGAAAAAGCTCTCTATATAGCAGGTCTTGCAGCACAAAAGCCTTTCAAACTTGCGAAATCAATTAATTATAAAACAATTCCTCTCCTTGATGAAGAACTTATTAAAGAACCAGAGAAAGTAATTCAAGATTTTCGAGAACGCATAATTAAAGCTGTTAAAAAAGAAAAGGAAGTAGAACTTTCCAGCAGTGAATGTTATATATCCAGAGAAACTACATATTTTGTCAATAGCAGAGGATGCAGTGGTGAAATAATAAAAAGCATGATTTCCTGGGACTTTGTCCTTTTATCAGGAGATAATTTAGAATCTGAAAGCTGGTATGAAGGAAGTTGCTGTCACCATTCTCAGTTAGATATAGAAGGGAAAATAGCAGAATATGCACATTATGCAAGAGATAATGTTAAAACAAAACTTCCCCGTACCAGTAAAACTGCAATAGTAATTAATGCAAAAACTTTACTTCCTTTATTCGAACCATTAATAGCTCATTCCTCTGGCAAGTTCATTTATGATAATATTTCTATATTTAAAAAAGGGAAACCCATATTTCGTGGAGATAAACTCAGAGGAGAAGAATTAAATATGGCTTTTAATCCTTTGATACCCTATGGTTTAAGAAGTTCACCCTTTGATAGTGATGGAGTAGCCCTGGACAGAATCGAAATTATCAAAAACGGTAAATTAGAAAATATCTGGTCTACAAAACGTTATGCTGATTATTTAGAGATACCACCTACAGGAAGAATGAGCAATATTGAAATAAGTCACGGAACAAAGAACTTACAGGAATTATTAAAGGCAGAAGACTGTCCAATTTATCATATAGTTATGTTTTCTTTTCTTAATCCTGATTTAGCATCAGGAGATTTCGCTACAGAAATAAGATTTGGCTATGAAATTCATCCTTCCGGAAAAAGAATACCAATAAAAGGTGGTTCCATAACAGGAAATATATTTGAAATGCTTGCAAATGCCTATTTTTCCAGAGAAATAGAAATGGAAGGAAATTATTTTGGCCCCGGAGCAGTAAAATTTAACTCTGTCAGTATTTCAGGTAGTTAAATATGAAATTTTTACTTCTTTCAGGAGAAAAATATAAAGTACCCTGGAGATTAATAACTATATCTTATGCTATTTTTATTTTTATTATGTGCACCACAGGAATTGAAAATCTTCCCCGGAGTATATTTTTCTGGTCTTACATAGATATAATATATCATTTTGTAGGGTTCTGTATTTTTAGTATTTTCTTAAGAATTTCCTTTTATGGTTATGACAGAAATAAATCCTTAGAACTTACAATACTCTGTGGTCTTATATGGGCTTTTATCTGTGAAATACTTCAAATTTTTATACCTACAAGAAGTTTTACAATAGCAGACCTTCTGGCTAACTGGATGGGAATTATATTTGCACAATTGTTGATAAATATCAAGAATAAATTCAGTAAAGTTAAATAATCAGTGAACAGGTACCTGTTCACTGATTATTCTAATCATTTATTCCTCTTGGAAGATTCTCTCTCCCTTCCCTCCTACATCCCGACATATCTTTAAAAGCCTCAAATATATCTATCGGTACAGGAAATATAATTGTAGAATTTTTTTCTATAGATATTTCTGTAAGCGTTTGTAAGTACCTTAATTGAAGAGTAGTCGGTTCAGCAGCAATTATATGAGCAGCTTCAGAAAGTTTCTTAGAAGCTTCAAATTCACCGGAAGCATGAATAATCTTAGCTCTTTTTTCACGTTCTGCCTCTGCCTGTTTTGCCATAGCTCTCTGCATGGATTGAGGTAACTCAACATCTTTTACTTCTACATTACTTACTTTAACACCCCATGGCTCAGTTTGTTCATCAATAATACGCTGGAGTTCCTGGTTAATCTTTTCCCTGTGTGATAGCAGTTCATCTAATTCTGATTGTCCCAGTATACTTCTAAGGGTAGTCTGAGCTATCTGAGAAGTGGCCCTAATATGATCCAGCACTTCCACTACTGCCTTACAGGGATCGAAAATTCTGAAATAAACAACAGCATTCACCTTTATAGTAACATTATCTTTGGTTATAACCTCCTGGGAAGGTACATCCATAGTTATAACACGTAGATCCATCTTTCTCATCTTATCTATACCGGGAATTATAAAGAAAAGCCCCGGTCCTTTTGCACCTACCAGTCTGCCAAGTCTAAATATAACACCTCTTTCATATTCAGTTACTACTCTGATGGCAGATGCAATAAATAAAGCAAATACTATAAATAAAAAAACAACAAAAGTTCCAGCACAACTTAGACCTAGTCCTGTTTCCATAAATAAAAACCTCTTTCTTTTTAATAAAAATATTAACTATATTTCCATATATTTTACTATAAGTTCTTATCACCTCCTAAGTACCGCAACAGGTAAAAAAGTATCCCAAAAACATATACACCTGTCCCTGTCCGGGCTCTGGAGCAAAAGATATGCCCTCAAAGGAGAAAG
>Ga0302241_1000478_pt1 | contig 36566 bp, 23 predicted proteins | sample AAG_UR_Arg_MG_FD_193532 | JGI IMG/M metagenome (GOLD analysis project Ga0302241, IMG submission 193532) | Enriched activated sludge microbial communities from anaerobic digester in WTTP, New Holstein, Wisconsin, United States - AAG_UR_Arg | ecosystem: Engineered > Bioreactor > Anaerobic >... | reverse complement strand
TTTTTCCCACCCGTAAGTTTGATTTATCAGGAACAGCACTTTTAACTTTTTCTTTATTGAAAAGGGCACATTCTCCCTCTTCTTCAGTTAACCATCCCGGTTTACCATCTTCAAAGGTAAGATACCATTCATCCCAGAAACAATCTTCCCCCCTGTATCTTACTCTGCCCACTACCTCAAAATTTTTTCCTTTAATTTTACCTTTTCGTCCAAGGGCAAAACGTGTTGGATAATCTGCAAGCTTTGGCTGTTTGCCTGCCACACTCAAACCAAAATCATCGATATGAAGCGTTTGATCACAGTAAGGACAGATAGTTGTCCTCACATAAACACTTGTAAGTTTCAGCGAACCTCCGCAGGAAGGGCAATCCATTTCTCTTACCTGCATTTCCATAAAATTACCTCCTTATAAAAATATGACCTGTAACGCGTAATGGGTAATGGGTGAGGGATATTTAATTTTTCACTTCTCTTTATCCCTTCAGGTCTCAATCATTTTCATTCCACTTCGACCAGTCTTCATTATAATAATATGTAACAATACTATTATCAAGGGTATTTACCATAGTTTCTCTCCATTGTATGTCTTCACTGAAATGAAAGATACTTTTCATAGTTTCTTCATTCAGATACTTAAGAGGAACTTCTATTCTGCATCTTCCGGGATCAGGTTTTTCATTTGAAGCCAGAACAAATCCCCAGTCTCCAAAACTGGGCACAAGGGTATGAATTGGTTTTACATGAAAACCAGCTTTTTCTATTGTATTGTATATGCACCAGAAGGTTTTTGTAGAGAAAAATGTCGAGGTGCTCTGAACAGCAATAATTCCTCCTCTCGACAGATGATGTCCCAGCATGTTATAAAATGTATTGGAATATAATTTAGAAAGTTTTTCATTTCCCGGATCGGGAAGATCTATAATTATTACGTCAAATAACTTATCTGTATCGTTTATAAATTTCCAGGCATCCTGTGCTATATATTTAACTTTTGTATCTTTTAAGGAATTTTTATTAAGAGAAACTATTAAAGGATGAGTAGAACAAAGTTCTATCATTTCAGGATCTATATCTACAAGGGTAATAGTCTTTACATCCTTATATTTCAATATTTCTCTCAGGGCGAGTCCATCTCCTCCTCCAAGGAGGAGAATATTTTCCCTCGATGAGGACATAGTTATAGCAGGATGAACCAGTGTTTCGTGATAACGATATTCATCAAGAGAACAGAATTGAAGATTTCCATCCAGAAAAAGATTTATTTCTTCTTTCCATTTTGTAACAATTATTCTCTGATATTTTGTCTGTTTGGTATAGACTATATCTGCCTGGTAAAGTGCACTTTCTGCTAAAGATACGATTTTATATGAAAAAATAAGTCCTGTAAGTAAAAGAATGCCTGCTATAAGGGTCCAAAAGATACATCTTTTGCCTCCTGTCAGCTTGTTATAGAAATATATTATATTTGCCGCTGTTACTCCAATATTTAAGAGACCAAAAAAAAATGATGATGCCATCAAGCCCAGGTAAGGTAGAAATGTAAGAGGAAAAAGTATTGATGCTGCAAGAGCTCCCAGATAATCAAGAGAAAATACTCTTGCAAGGGTTATTTTAAGTGTTCCATATTGCTGTATTATCCTTGTAACTATTGGTATTTCAAGACCTATAAGGGTTCCTATTATTATTAGACAAAAGTACATAAAAAAAGAATATATCTCTGTATAGGCAAAAGCAAAAAATAAGATAAAAGCCGAAAAACCACCTATTATTGCTATCCAGATTTCTATGATAATAAATTTATCCAATAAATTTGTTTCTATATATTTTGAAAGATATGAACCAAGACCCATAGCACTCATAAAAATACCTATGGTAAGAGAAAATTGCAATACCGTATCTCCTATTAAATAAGATGAGATGGTACCAAAGAGAAGTTCATAACTTATACCGCAGAGTGAAATAAAAAAAACACTTACTAATAATAATAACTGTTCTTTTTCTTCTTCTTTTTTTATAGGATTTTCTGTAATTTTAGCTTCAATCATTTTCCGGGATGAATTCCCATACCACCTGTATAAGAACCACCGGTTCTTATGGATTTTCCATAGGAAGTTCTAAGTCCAAAGCCGGTGAGAGTAGTCATTGTTGCAAGGATATATATAAGGACAGCCACAATTATTGCAGCAAAGGTACTTTTAAGTCTGTTCCTCGGATAAAGAGCACGAAATATAAGTAAAATGATAGAAAATACAATCAGACCGGCTATGAGATAAAAGATAATACTATTGTAGTATTTAAATATTTTTATAATGGAAAATTCTGGCTTACTGGTTTTTATATTATATTGTTTTTGAAGTTCCACTGCTCTCGTACCGAAAGATCCTGAAGGGTCTTTTGTTATTACTTCCAGAAGTTCTTTTGCTGCCTGTTGTTTTGAAGTTGAGTCAAAAGACATTTTCTCGAGATAGGTACAGGCAAGACCAAAATGTACAGAAAAATTTTTTTCTTTCATTGTAATAAGCCTTGATTTATAGAAGGATATATCTGCATCCAGAGAATTTTTGCCTATTTTAGAAGCACTTTTTGCTCTGTATTCATAGGCTTCTACAAGATTGGGATCCTGATTCAGGGCCGATGCAAAAAATTCTTTGGCTTTTTCATAATTTCCTGTGTTGAATTGTTGTTTTCCAAAGGTTAAAGCTTTGTTACCTTCTGTATTTGCACTCCATCCAGGGATGATAGTGTATAAGAGAAACAAAATAAGATAGAATAAGTTTTTCATACTTAACCTCCAAAGACTGCAGATGCTATAACCAGACCAAAAGCAATGATAACGGCTGCAAGTATTATAGCTACAGAAACATTTCCTTTTTCTATTTCTTTCCATTCATCTACAGGTGTCAGCCAGTCAAATATCCTTATTAAAATTCCCAGGGATAGACTCATTGTAACAGCTCCAACTATTCCCCATCCTATGGTTAAAATATAACTGATTAATGTACTATAAACTTTATCCATAATAATTCTCCTTTCTTTAATATAACTTTCACCATCCAGCAATCAGCAATTAGCTGAGGAACAAAAGCTAATTGCTAATTGCTAAATTATAACTCCTAATAAAATAAGCAGAAAGCCACTCCAGAAATAATAACGGCCGTGAATTACTCCCTCATAAACAGCTATTGTCAATCTGCCACTTGAAGAAAGGACCTTGTCTGTACCCTCAGCTGTTACTTTTAAGTAGTATTCCCCTTCTTCAGAAAGAAGAAAATATGATCTTGCAGCAGAATAGGATTCTGTCCAGGGATAGGATTGTCCTTCTTCATATTCAACTCCACTTTCATGCCAGAATTGATCCTCCTTACTCCAGAGAGGAATATCTGTATCAGGCTCATCTTCATCAAATAATTCCAGTGTTAAATCATAGTTAGAATCACTGGCAATTCCACCTTTAACTCTTACAAGATAAAGCGAACCGGCTTTAGTTAATTTCATAGGCCCCAGTAATTTGCCTTCTTTACATTCTATCGGTCGAGCAGAAAAGGTATAAACTTTTTTCCCCGAAAGAGTACAGGAAATTGACACAAGTATCAGTAAAAGTCCACACGTTATAAATAGAAGTGGCACGTTTCTTCTGGTTTTTGCAGTCTGTCTTCTAATAATTACTTCTGCATCATAGTGGTAAAAGGTTTTATCAGATCTTATATCTATTGATTTTGGTATTTCCTCATCAGAGTCTTCATATTCTACTGTTTTCTGGTATGCCTGAAGAGGGATTAGATTTACATCCAGATTGAAAGCTTTATATATCTGTTCAACAGGGATTTCTTCACTTTTAAAGAATTTTATTTCCCTGTCATCCCATTCAACACTGTACCCTTCCATTATATCCAGATAGTTTATTTCTTCTCCTGTTTCTGGCTTATAATTTAATTCTCCTTCAAAATATTCTATCCGGGCTATTCCTTTTTCTATAACATAGAGAGATTTTCCATCTAAATTAACAGAATTAGTAACACTATCTGGATTAAAGGGTATTTTAGGGGTAAAGGCACTTGTAAGTTGAAAGGTCCATTCATCTTCTGAAAGCCAGAGATATCTGCCCTGTTCTGAAATTAAAAGCCATTCATCCCAGAGATATCGCCTCTGTTCTGCTGCATCATATGTTGAATACTTTATACGGCCTATGATTTTATATTTTTCGTTTTTGAATACACCTTCCAGGTTAATTTTCAGGTGACTTCTGGGATTTATTACAGGATTTAATTGTACAGAATCAGATAATACAGTCTGCTGTAAAGGCTTGCCACAAAATCCACAGAATTTACCTGACTTTTGATTTTCATTTCCGCAACTACCACAAAACATAAGTTATTACCTTTTCTGTAAGTTTTATCCGGGTTTATTTTTTAGGAGTGCCAATCTTAAATCTCAGTTTACTGAATACCCTGGATATTATTTTACGGGTTTCAATATCCTGTTCTTTTTTAAGAGCCTGAAAGAGAGTATTACTTGCACTGCTGGACCCTATCTGTTCCAGCGATTCTACTGCATATCTTCTTACATCCACATCTTCATCATTTAAAAGAGAATAACATAATGGCTCAACAGCTCTTTCATCTCCCAGGTTTCCAAGTGCATAGGCAGCGCTGGCCCTCACCGGTGTAATAGCTTTTTTTAGACGATCTATCAGCACAGGTAGTGCTCTCCTGTCTTTTAATTCTCCAAGAGCCCATACAGCACGCTGTTGAATAACAGGAGAAGGATCTTTTATACATTTTACAAGTTTATCCACAGCTGATGCTTCACCCAGTTCAACAAGAACCTGTATGGCTTTATCTTTTACTGTTTCATCTCTGTCTTCAAGACAGACGAGAATATAAGGTATAGATTTATTTTTATATTTATTTGCAAGTTGTATTATAGTATTTTTTCTAATTTCCGGATTATTGTGAGAGAGATTTTCAACTCCCTCTATAGTTTCTTCCTCTAAAGCTATTTCTTCAGGTGTATTCTGTGAAGGACCTTTTGAATATACTGCTTTTATCAGATTTTCTCTGAGTAATTTATCATCAGATCTTGCCACTTTAATAAGTTTATTAATATCTCTGGTAATATCAATTTTTTTTAGAGCTTCTGCACAATATACCCTTACATCCTTGTTGTTATCTTCAAGTATACGTTCTAACAAAGGTTCAATAGCTCTTTTATCTCCTATATTGCCGAGAGAATAAGCTGAGTTTTGTCTTATGTCATCATTACCTCTGGATAGTGTATTTATAATTTGTAGAGTCGCCTCATGGGCCTTCAATTCTCCTAAAATCCATATTGCCATTTGAACTGTTAAAGATTTCTCATAAGATAAGAGAGGAATAAGATATTGAACTGCATCTGGATACTGAAGAAGGGAATAACCTGCAGCACGACATACGTTTTCATCTTCATCTTTAAGGGCTTCTACAATATAAGGAATTACCCGGGGTATTTTCATATTACCCAGAGATCTGCAGGCATTTTTACGAGCCAGAGGATTGTTACTTTTTAAATCAATAAGATACTGCTCTATTTCCTTATTTACTTCTATTTTTTCTTCTACCCCTTGTTCTTTTGATAAATATTTCTGGATAGCTCCTTTTCTTTTTTCTCTGTTTTCATCCATAGCTATATCCGATAGATTGGGAATAACGGTTTCTGCATCTAATTGCAGGACTGATTCAGTAGCATTTTTCCTCACATCTATATCTATATCGTCTATTATTAATTGTAGAAGAGGTCTTACAGCTCTCTTATCTCCCAGATTTCCCAGAGAGTATGCAGCAGTAGCTCTTGTACCCGGATCATCATGTTTCAGAGTATTCAGGAGTACATCAAAAGCTCTTTCATCACCGAATTCTCCAAGTCCCCAGACAGTCCATTGCCTTAATATAGGTCTCGTGGTACTTAATAAATTTATTACCGCTTCCAGTGTATCTTTATTTTTCATCCCTACTACTGCCTTAAGGGCATCAATCGCAATAGTTTCATTTTCATCTTCAAAACAAGTTGTTAATATAGGAGCTACTTGTGGGTCTTCTGTTTGAATGAGAAAACTCAAACCATCTAATCTAATTGCTTCATCATTGCTTTTCAGCATTTCTATATACTTATTATATTCAGAAGGTAGAGATACTGTAAGAGGTTTTTTATCTTTTATGGTATAATCGGAGAAAAACATTCTTACTAAATCTTTTCTTGTATCAGTGTCTTCATCTTTTGCCATATCAATAAGAGAAGACATATTCCTTCCATCTATTTGAGCAATCGATTCTGCAGAACGAAGACGAACTTCACTATCTGAATCCTCAAGAAAAGATGTAATCAGGGCAAAAAGAGATTCTTTTTTACCGAGATTGCCGAGAGCATAAGCTGCAGTAGCTCTACTTCCTTCATCACCATAAGAAAGTAAATTTATAAGAGGGTTTAAAGCCTGGGGATCTCCTATGTCTCCTAATGCTACAGCACAGTATTGGTTCGTTAGAGGATCCCTGGAATCAAGGTATCTTATCAATATGGGAACTGTAGAGGGATCTTTTATTTCACCAAAAGCCTTAATTACTGCTCTTGTAAGTGTTTCATTATTATATTCAAGTATTTCCCTCAAAAAATTAACAGCTCTCCTGTCTTTTAATTCTCCTAACTCTTCAATAGCATTTTCTTTCTCCAATATGTCTCTGCTACTTAACTTTTTAATTAAATAAACAAATTTATCCTCTTCAGAAAGATTTTCTTTTTCAGAGATTTCTTTTTTATCATCTTTGTCAGGCAAGGAATCTACTTTTTTCATGAGAACTCTCTCTGTTTCAGCCAGATGATCATCTATTTTTTCAATAGTTTCTATAAATTCTTCTTCATCTTTTTCTTCCTTTACTTCTTCCTTCACCTTAATATCTAATTTTATCTCTGATTTTAAATTATGAGGAGGTTCAGAGGCAGGTAAGGCATAATCTTTATCCTTCATCAGACTTTTTATATAATCGATTCTTTTAACTGTTTTCGGATATAATGTTATTAAAGCTTGCTCCATTTCTTTTGCTGATACATATCTATCGTTTAATTCTATTTCAACTGCCTTCATTACGAGCTTTTCCATACCTTCTGAAACATCTGGATTTAAGTCTCTAACATAATTGAATTGAAAGGGAACAGCAGGAAATTCACCTGTCAGCAAATGATGCATTGTAGCGCCCAGGGCATAAATATCACTCCTTATTTCCGGGTTTCCCATATATTGTTCTGGAGGAGAGTAACCTTCTGTACCTATAGCAGTTTTCCCTCTCTCACTTCCTGGTTGTATGGTTCTTGCAAGGCCAAAATCAATAAGCATAGCCCGTCCATCTTCATAGCGAATCATTATATTTGAAGGTTTTAAATCTCTGTATAGTATAAGAGGATTCTGGTTGTGAAGATAATCAAGGACTCCGCATATCTGAACGGCCCAGTCCACTACATCCAGTTCAGGGAGTCCCGGATCACCTTCCTGTTCCAGAATTGATTCCAGATCATCTCCCTGGACATAATCCATTACTATATAATATCTATCATAATCGTGGAAATAATCACTTACTCTCGGCATATTGGGATGCCTTAATTTTGCTAATATTTCAGCTTCTTCCTTAAAACGTTGAACCACATACTGTTCTTCCTGAGGTGAAAACTGCTTGAATAATTCTTTTACAGCATGAACTTCATTTGTTTTTATATCTTTAGCAAGATAAACCGCACCCATTCCTCCTGCTTTAATAAGCTTTGTAATACGATATCTATAATTAATTAATGTGCCTGATGCCAGGGCGCCATCACTGGAAAATCTGGTTAGAATTGTATCACAGATATGACAATTCTTTGCATCATCAGGATTAGACGTTCCACATGTAGGACAATAAGTTGCCATAAACATCTCCCCGAAATTTTATAATTACGAAATTATTTCAATTTGAATAAGCAAAATCCTGCTACAATATATGCTTATATTAACTAATTCATAAATTTATTCCCGCCTTCTATTACTGATAGGATAAAAACTATTTACAAAAAATTTTGAGAATTATTTTTTTATACGCCAGTATCCTTCAAGAATACGTGTTACTTCACTACTTTCATTTATAGTATTATCATCTATGGATTCTACTTTTATAAAAAGTCTTGTCTTTACTATACCTATATCAGGAGTATACCAGTAATTTATTACTCCTGACACATCAGATAGGCCGGTACCGGTGACATTCAGACGTTCTGTTACAGTAAAATCAATTCTTACACAATGAGGGAAATTACCGGCAGGAGTTTCAACTATATCTGATACAGTGGAAACTTTATTTGTACCACTTAATTTTATATAAAAATCACTACCGTAAAAGGGCATATCTGTTTTCCAGGAAGAGTTAACTTCCAGAGGATAAATAAGTAATTTGCCGTCAAACAAATGCTCTGAACTTTTATATTCGTCTTTAAGACCGGTCCAGAACAATCCAGAAGAGTTATTTCCAATTACTATATAAGCTTTTTTAGAGTAATTTATTGAGGGTTTATTCAAATGGTCATGTTTAATTAATATATATTTACTTTGAGAGGATAAACTTTCTTCTACATCCCATGTTTCCATAGTCGAAAATTCTGACATTATCCGGTTATAATAATAAGAAAATTTAGTTTCCTTATATTTGTACATCCATCTTCGCCCTGACTGAAGAGGAAATAATCTTTCCAGTGTCAGTTCTTCATGAGTTGCTTTATCTCCTGTATTAAAAGCCGGAAGACCCACTTCCTTTGTTTCCATACAGGAAATCAATATTAAGCAATTTAAAATAATAAAGATATAAAAAATTTTCTTGTATAACATTTTCCTCTAATTATTATATCAAAAAAAACTTGCTAAAAGCAAGGCCTGCCTTATAAAAAAAAACCCCTGCAATCAGGGGTTTTTTATTTATAATCAATAATTAAAACATTCTATTCATACCAGTCATACCGGGCACACCGGTACCCGCTCCGGGAATTCCCATTCCCTGCATTCCCATTCCCGGGACACCACCCATTTGTTGTTGCATGGGGTTCATACCTCCGCCGTCTGGCATCTGAAGAGCCTGTTGTATCTTCATTTTAAGCTGTGGTGTCTGAGGTTGCCAGTTCTGGCTCTGAGCAGTCTGTAAATCCTGTTGTAACTGCTGTTTTGCTCCAGCGACTCCGCCTTGCATTTGATTCATTCCACCCATACCCTGCATAGGATTTACACCCATAGCAGGATTCATACCACCCATCATAGGATTCATACCACCCTGCATTCCACCAATACCCTGCATACCACCCATTGGATTCATAGGATTCATACCACCCTGCATTGGCATTCCCTGCATAGCAGCCATAGGATTTACTGCGCCGCCACCACTTAATACCCTGTCACAATCTGCATTTATAATCATATCCCAGTCTTGTTTGCCCTGGTTTGGATTCATCTGACCGGCCTGAGGACCACCTGCCGCACCTGCATCTTTAGGCTTTTCTTCAGCTTTCCCGCCGCCTTCACCTTTTCCTCCTCCGCCTTCGCCGCCACCGCCTTCACCGGCTTTTTCGGCTCCTTTTTCTTCCTGTGGTTTATTCAAGAGAGCTTCAAGTAGTTTATTCAACATATCATCTTTAGATGTATCAGCACTGCCAGCTCCGGAGGCTGCATTTGTAGAAGATTCTCCTGTCTTTGTTTCGTCACCAGTTTTATTTGGATCTTTTTCATCAGACTTCTTTTCGTCTTCAGGCTTCTTACTGTCTTCAGGTTTCTTTCCGTCTTCAGCCTTCTTACCATCCTTAAGTTCTTTTTTAGCGTCATCAGAAAGTTTTGATTCCTCACCCTTTTTTGATTCTTTTCCTTCTTTTGACTTTTCAGCACCTTTTGACTTTTCAGCACCTTTTGACTTTTCAGCACCTTTTGACTTTTCAGCACCTTTTGACTTTTCAGCACCTTTTGGCTTACTACTCTTGGAAGGTGAAGATTTTTTAGATGCACTACTCTTTGGTTTGCTGGCTGCTCTTTTTGCGCCGCCGCCACCGCCACCTACTTTTTTACCCATTTTTAAAACACTCCTTTCATATTTTCATTAACTGTAGTTAACTTTTCTTTCATCCATCTGGATAAATTATGCTTTTTTCCTTTTCGTATAAATATATAAGCAATATTTATGCCAAATTACTAAGATTAGCAATTTTTTAAAAAATTTTAGCAAATACCTGTATAATTACAGAGTATTGAGAATTTACATCTGGTCTGTACCAGGAGCAAAAAGACAAAACAATTTTAAGGGTTGCTTTATAGTAACAGTATTATTTTATTTCTCTGAGAAGGAAAAGATTTCTTTGAATCTTTACCAGATTTTTTACATAAAGATATTCGACAAAATTGTCGAGTTCGACAATTTTGTCGAATATCTAATAATAAAATAAAAAACTTTTTTTTAACTTTTCTGCTTAACCTAAGCAGTTAACATTTTTTACTCCCTCAACCACCACCGGTCTTGGGGACAGAACCTCCTACTGGTAATCCCCCTGCCTGCTGAGGATTCTGCATCTGCTGCCCCTGACCGCCAAGGGCCTGTTGAATCTTCATTTTAAGCTGTGGTGTTTTCGGTTTCCATCCCTGACTGCCAGCCTGCTGAAGATCATTTTGAAGTTGTTGTCTTGCTTCCTGCACTCCTCCTCCCATACCGGCACCCATATTAGCACCTGTACTACCCATACCGGTACCTGCACCACCGGCCAGGTTACTCATACCGGGTATTCCTCCTGTCATTCCTCCCATAGGTGTCATTCCTCCCATAGGTGTCATTCCTCCCATAGGTGTCATTCCTCCCATAGGTGTCATTCCTCCTACTCCTCCCACAGGTTGTATTCCTCCCATAGGTTGTTGCATTCCACCCATGTTTCCAGCACTCTGGGCCTGGAATACCCTGTCACAGTCAGCATTTATCATTTGATCCCACATGGCCTTATCATTTTTATCATCTGCTTTCTGAGCATCTTCAGCTTTTCCGCCGCCTTCACCACCGCCGCCGCCTTCACCGGCTTTTTCTGCCTCCTTTGGTTTCTCTTCCCCTTTATTCAAAAGAGCATCAAGCAATTTGTTAATCATATCATCTTTAAAAGTATCGGGACTACTGCCGGGTCCAGAACCAGTATTTGATGAAGGTTCTGTTGGCTTTGGTTCTTCGGATTTAGTTGGATCCTTTGGTTCTTCAGGCTTCTTACAGTCTTCAGGCTTCTTACCGTCTTCAGGCTTCTTACCGTCTTTAAGTTCTTTTTTAGCGTCATCAGAAAGTTTTGATTCCTCACCCTTTTTTGCTTCTTTTCCTTCTTTTGACTTTTCAGCACCTTTTGACTTTTCAGCACCTTTTGACTTTTCAGCACCTTTTGACTTTTCAGGGCCCTTTGAACTGTTACTCTTGGCAGGTGAATGTTTCTTAGAGGCACCACTACTCTTTGGTTTGCTGGCAGATCTTTTTGCGCCGCCGCCACCTACTTTTTTACCCATTTTTCAAACACTCCTTTCAAATTTCTATCGAAATTTCTGTAGTTAATTCCTTAACTCCTGTAAGAAAATGTAAAAAAATTTTTTTCATTAAATTTAATAAGCAATACTTATGCCAAACTATTACAATTAAAAAAATATTTGTTTTTTTAACATTTTATTTGTTTATATAGTTACGTAGATAATTTTTATAATATAGTGTTTCAGGGAAAAAATAAAAATTAGTTCTGTTTATTATGATTTATATATTTTTCTTTCAGAAGAAAGGTTTTATTTTCTCTATAAATATATTCGGCAGAATCGACGAAATCGACAATTATGTCGAACAAGATATTATCTCATAATAAAGAAAACGCAATCCAGAAGGCGTCTATTTAATAAGTATTTTATGAACTTCTCTTGGAAAAAATTAAAAAATCATATATACTAAAATCTATAGAAATTTAACGAGGCAAGTAAAATGAAATATTTTCAAAAAAAATATACTGCAGCTATTGTAAGTGCCATAATTTTTCCTCTAATCCTCCTACCTGTTATAACTATATTTTCTTCAGTATCTTTTTCCTCAATTATTCCTGATATAATATATTTTTTATGTTCTTTCACTCTTATTGCTATTATAAGTTATTTTTTAGTAAAGCCAATTCAGATTTTTTTAAATCTCGATACTTCAGAAGATATAGATGAAATCACTGCTCTGACCTATAGAATTCCTTTTATAAATACTATTTTAATAACGTGTATAATAGCTGGTTTAATAGTATTCCATATTTTATTTACAAACAGACAGGAAGCCTGTGAATTTTTTACAAAAATTTCTACAGCACTTATTTCTATGATAATATATACTTATTTTATAGCCAGTGATATTATGGTATCCATCAGAGAGATTTTATTTACTAAAAAGAAAATCTTCCCTGTTAAATTAAAGGCCACAAATACCAGTATATGGAAGAGAACAGCTTTGACTTTTCTTTTGATACTGCTAATTCATTTTATAAATATTCTGGTAAATTCTTATATAAGAACTTATCAGATTAGACATATGGACAATCTGTATGAAATTAAAACTGTTCTCCTTACTTTTAACAGGGATATCATAGTAAATACTGTTACTATGGGAATAATTTTAATACCTGTTATTATTTTTTTTACCAGAAGTATAACAGAACCAATTAAAAGATTAATTAAAGCTATGAATAAAGTAAAAGAAGGAGATTTTGAATTCGGTGTTCCTGTAATATCAAATGATGAAATAGGCATAATGGCAGGTGGTTTTAATCAAATGTCTGCAAGTCTATTCAGTTACAGAACACTTCTTCGACAGAGGATTAACAGACTCACATTATTATACAATGTAAGTCAGGCGGGAAATCATATAGAAGATATAGATAAACTTCTGAGTTTTATTCTGGATGCCCTACTTAATGCCTTAAACTCTGAAAAAATATCTGTTATGCTTATTGATGAGGATAGAAAAAAATTACTTCTAAAATCCTGTAAGGGTAATTATAGAAATGAATCATGGGAAAATGAATTTAATCTGGGAAAAGGTATTGCGGGAACGGTGGCAAAAACAGGTGAAATAATTGTTGCCAACAGAGGACATAAAGATCATAGATTCTTAATCCGTCCCGATATAAAAAGTGATTATCAGATCAGAAATTTGATATGTGTTCCCATGATAATTAAAGAGCAGGTCATTGGAGTAATGAATGTTTGTAATAAAAAAAACGATCTGGATTATGATAGTGATGATGTGGATTTACTCACTACAATATCTGCTCAGATTGCCGGTTTTATAGAACGCTCTCGCTTAAGAGAAATAGAAATAGAACATATAAAAAGAGAAAAATTCCTGTATATGGGACGGGTTGCAGCAGGAGTAGCACATGAAATAAAGAACCCCCTTAATGCTATCGGTATGATTGTTCAGAGATTTAAGAGGGAATTTAAACCTGTTATAGAGGAGGCAGAGTATTTTAGCTTACTGGAAATCATCACACATGAGGTCTCAAGGGTTAATAATATAATAGACAGATTTCTTAAATTTGCACGCCCTCAGGAACTAAAAAAATCTTCTGTAGACTTTTCTTCTATAGTAAAAGAAATTATAATTCTTTTTACTCTGCAGGCACAGGAAAAAGGGATTTTTATAGAAGAATCTCTTAAAGAAGATTTATATTGTCAGCTCGATAGAGATCAGATTAAACAGGCTATTATGAATATTTTCATCAATGCCATAGAAGCAACAAAAAAAGGGAAAATACAGATTTCCACCGAACAAAAGGGAAATAACATTTATTTGAGAATAAAAGATACAGGTCCCGGTATACCGGAAGAAGAGAAAAGTAAGATCTTTGAGTTATATTTTACAACTAAATCCCGGGGCAATGGTATCGGTCTATGTATTGCTCAGAAAATAATAGAACAACATATGGGAAAAATTGATGTAAAAAGTATTGCAGGAAAAGGGACAGAATTTATTATAATACTACCTGCCAGTAGCTAATAAGTATAAGTTAAAAATCCCTATAATTACTGTACTTTTGCAGAATTTTGAAAGATTCTTGTCCCCTGAGGGCCTTCCCTGCAGATATTCTGCAAGGTAGAATAAGATTTTATTTGAAAAGTGCAACAGTATAGTAGTTATATAATCTCATAATTTAAAGAGGTGAAAAGTGAAGAGTGAGGAGTGAAGAGTAATTTATATTACCCATCACACGTCAACCATCAACTATATACTCATTTATGAAAGAAGTTATCCTTGTAATCGATGATGAAGATACTCAGAGAGAAATCCTTACAGGATTTTTAAAAAAACTTGGTTATAAAGTAGAAAAAGCTTCTTCCGGCAAAGAAGGACTAAGTATAATAGCAAATAAAGCTGTAGATCTGGTTTTAACAGATTTTAAAATGGCCGATATAGATGGCATAGAGGTACTTGAATCTATAAAGAAATTGAATCCTGAGATTGGAGTTATTATAATCACAGCCTTCGGTACTATAGAAAAATCTGTTGAAGCCATGAGAAAAGGAGCAGAAGATTATCTCATAAAACCTATTAACCTGGATGAACTGGAATTAATTATTAAAAAAGCTCTTGAGAGAAAATCTCTTATATCTGAAAATGTGCAACTTAAGAAAGAAATTTCAGAAAAATATCATTTTTCTCAGATAGTTTATTCAAGTAAGGTTATGGAAGAAGTAATGAATCTCGCTGCCAGAGTTGCTCCTACAAAGGCATCTGTTTTAATAAGAGGTGAAAGCGGTACAGGTAAGGAACTGGTAGCTAAAGCTATTCATTATGGAAGTCCCAGGAAGAATAAAACTCTTATAATAGTTAACTGTGGAGTCCTTAATGAAAATCTTCTTATAAGCACTCTCTTCGGTCATGAAAAAGGTTCTTTTACAGGTGCTATAAGACAGACAAGAGGGAAATTTGAACTCTCAGATAAAGGTACAATTTTTATAGATGAAGTGGGGGACCTTCCCCTTGCGGCACAGATACAACTCCTCAGAGTATTACAGGAAGGGAATTTTGAACGTCTTGGTGGCGAATCTCCTGTAGAGGTTGATGTACGAGTGATAGCTGCCACTCATAGACCTGTAGAACAAATGATTGCTATAGGAACATTCAGGGAAGATCTCTTCTATAGATTGAATGTAATTACAATTACCATCCCACCTCTCAGGGAAAGAAAGGAAGATATACCGGCTTTATTAGATCACTATTTAAAAATTTATGCAGAAGAAAATAGCAAAAAGATTATTAATTTTTCAAAGGAAGCTTTTGATTTACTTATGAAATATGACTATCCGGGCAATGTGAGAGAACTAAAAAACATTGTAGAACGGGCAGTTATATTATCAAGAGGTGAACTTATTACAAGTGAGGATCTGACAGAAAATATTAAACGAAAAGAGAAAAGAAAACCGACTACCCTCTATGGTACTCTGCCACAACAGATAGAAACTCTGGAAAGAGCTTTAATCCAGGATGCCCTGAAACAGAGCGAGGGGGTACAGACCAGAGCTGCTGAAATACTTGGTATTTCCGAGAGAAATCTCAGATATAAGATACAGAAATTAGGACTCAAATAGTGAATGGTGAAGAGTGAGCAGTGGTTAATGTTCACCTTTCACTGTCCACTTAAATTATTACTAGCTTTCAGCCCTCAGCTTTCGGTTTTTTTCCTGAGTACCGCAACAGGTAAAAAAGTATCTAAAAAACATAAACACCTGTCCCTGTCCGGGCTCTGGAGCAAAAGATATGCCGTCAAAGGAGAAAGTTATAACTTAAATAAATACAAAACTGTATATTCTGTAATAACAGATTTCATTGTAACAGGATCATAGATTTTGCGTAAGAGCCTGGACAGGGACAGACTTGTGAGATGGATACTAACTTGCCTGTTGCCGTACTAAGTTGATTGCTGATAGCTATAAAAGGTTTATGTTTACTGAAGTTAATAATTAAACAATAATGAAAATTCCTATTGCATTATATTTATGGAAATAAGTATTATAATACCAACATATAATAGAAAAGAAGTTTTAGTAGAATGCCTGAAACTTATAAATAAACAGACAGCTTCAAAAGAAACCTTTGAGGTAATTCTTGTAGATGATGGTTCTACTGATGGAACAGAAAAAGAGATTGAAAAAATCAAAATAGAATATTCTTTTAAATACATCTATCAGGAAAATCAGGGGCAGGCAGTGGCCAGGAATAATGGTATAAATCAGGCAAAAGGGAGAGTTATACTTTTTATAGATGATGATGTTCTTGCCCATCCGGGACTTGTAGAAGAACATATTATTTTACAAAAAGTATGGAAAGATTTTATTATACGCGGCCCTGTCATAAATATACCTCAACTTGAACTACCTTTGGAGAGACCTGTAGGGTTCTGGGATATAAACAAAAATTTTTTTTGTACAAGCAATGTATCGGTGGCTAAAGAACATATTATTAAGGCCGGAATGTTTGATCCGGAATTTTTATGGTGGGAGGACTGCGAATTAGGTTTCAGACTGCGCAAGATGGGTCTCAAATGGAAATTTTCTCTAAAAGCTATAGTTTTTCACTATAAACCCTTTTTAGAAAATGAACTCGAATATATAAAAAAATGGTCTGCCAAAAAAGGTAAGTACGCCGTAAAGCTTTATAGAAAACACCCTCACTGGAGAATAACACTGGGGACAGGTATACATCCTTTCAGTTTTTTCTGGACTAAAATATTTAATCCTTCCTTTATTATACATTACTATGAAAAGATCTTTCATAAATCAAAAGAAAATAAAAAATTTTACTACCGTTCGTTTCTGACATCTCAGATAGGTAATTATTATTATCTGAAGACAATAAGTGAAGAACTGAGAGCTTAAATCAGGAGTTACGCATTAAAAAAATTCAAACTTAAAGGAGTCAGAATACAGGAGTCAGGAGTTTTATGGTTTACTCTGACTCCTGAATTTATTGGATCTTCATAAAATTTACATAACTCCTGTTACGACTCACCTTTCACACTAAAGCTCGATAAACTGATTATAAACCCTTCTCATTAAATAAGGTAACATAACTGTGGCATCAGTTTTTTCTTTATATATACTGAGAATAACTGGTTTTTCAGATTTTTTTAATTCTTCCTTTACTTCTTCAAGTTTAATGGCACAGCGATTTTTTTTGTCTTTAATAAGAGAAGTCACTTTCCCCTGGTCTGTATTAAGTTCTATAGATACAGGAATCATACCATCCATGCTGTTTTCAATTTTCTCAGCATATCTTTCATGAGTTATTATAACAGGTATATTCATCTGCCGTGCTATAGATTGAATCTTAATTATATATTCTATTTTTTCATTTTGTGTTGTAAGTACAAAAAAGGGATCTTCCATTACTATTAATATATGAGGAGTATTAAATTTATAGCTTAACTGTCTTGCCGTATTTTCGATAGTAACTACATCCAGTTTATTTTTTACCATTAAAACCTTTATCCACTGGGCAAAGGATTGATAAACGGTTATGGCCCCATGAATATGTTCTATGAATTCATCAGCATTGGCTTCCTGTTTCCATTTTTTGGATTCTAATAAATTTTCGTTTAATTCTCCTATTCTCGATATAGATTTTAAAATCAATTCTTCCCTATCATATCTTCGGCTTATATAAAGAATTATTACAGGTAACTGTCTTGTTGAATTATAAGAAGCTATTTGATCTATAATTTGAAGAGCAAAAGATGTTCTATCAATAGAATTTCCTCCTCTGATTTCTGTTATCTTACCATTCTGCAGTCCTCCTTCCAGAACTGCATCGAGAGCTCTAAAACCTGTAGGTACCGGTGAAAAGGTCTCTGATATAAGCCATACAAGTAAATTATCAAGAGCACTATCATTCATTTCATTATTTATTTCTATCTCTGTACCTGAAGAAGGTTTTTTCTTTTCTATCTCTTCAGATTTTTCTTCAGATAATATCTGTTCCTTTTCCTCTGAGTATAGTTCCTTGTCAGACGTGTATTCAGAGATATAATGTATAATATCACCAAGTAGTTTAGGATCATTTGTTTTAATCAATTCAAGAGATATATCAAGAGGTATAACTTTCTTACTATCATCTATAAATAAAGTATGACCATATTTTACCCCTTTCCCCATAATATCTGAATTACCAAAAAATGGAAGCCAGGTAAACTCTCCATAAAGTCCTTCTTCTGCTCTGTTAGATTCTTCGGTTGGATAAATGGTTAACTGCTCTTTAAAATTCAATCTGGATAATATTGACTTTAAAGCTTCTCTTACAAGGGTTGAATCGGTGGGTCTATCAAAAAATATCCATACACGATAACCTGTGTCTGTATGAGATTTTTCTATATATGCTTTTATACCCCATTCTAGAAGGCTTTTTTTGAATAGAAGGGCATATTCTAAATTCTTTTTTTCCTGGTCTCTTTTCTCAAACTCCACAAGGCCCCAGTGGCAGGTACCATCAGGAAGAAAATTATAAAACCCTATTCTCTGATGTCCTTTCAGATGACGTTGTAAATATCTTGGAATTTCCTGAAGTGGGTTAAGTATTTTAAAATGCATTGCCCTTCCTCTGGCAACTCCTCCTATTCTGTCGGTCCTTCCATGAAATAATGACAGTATATTATTTATGACTTTATCCATTTTATCAACTACCTTTCTATAATTGGCGATAGGTAAGAGTGACACATACCGGGTAATGCCCGAACCCGGACGAACCCTGGTTCGTCCCTATTTTTCACCTTTCACTCTTCACCTTTCACTTATCACCTACCATGGTGCAGTAAAAATATCTAGTTCTTCTTCTTTCATACATAAATAAACCTCTTTAAATTCAGAGGCAATTTCTAAGACATTGGAATATCTATCCATAGGTTCAGGTTCAATACATTTCATTACTATTTCATCAATTCTGGAAGCCATCGTTTCATCTATACCCAGTTCCATTATTCTATAGGGATTTTTTTGAGAAGGTACAAGCAGTTCCTGAATATTACTCTTCCCGAATCCCCGTCTTTGATGCATAAGACCTACTATACCCGGGTCGTCATGTATGAAAGGAGGTTGTCCTGTAAAGAGTTCATATATAATACACCCAAGAGAATATATATCAGCTCTGTGATCAATAGGAGGAAGTTTCCCATCATGAGGGTTTGGATATTGTTCCGGTGCCGAATAATAACTGGTACCTACAAAACTCCTTGTCCTCTGATAATTTCTCCTTGAACTGGATGAAATAGAAGATACTCTGCAAATACCAAAATCTGTCAATTTCACCACTCTATGGGAAGTAATTAATATATTTTCAGGTTTTAAATCTCTATGAACTATCTGTTTCTCATTATTATGTACCCTGTCCAGGGCATGACAAATTTGATTAATAATGGAAAATATATCTTCAAAATCAGTTATAGTTCCAAATTCTATTTTATCTCTGAGGCTTTCTCCTTTTATATATTCCATGGCAAAAACAAATTTGTCTTCCGCAAGCCCACTGGCTATAATTTCTACTATATTAGGATGAGGAGAAGGTCTGGCTATGGCTTCAAGAGCGCTTACTTCCTTATGAAAAAAACTTACTATCTGGGGACTCCGACAGAGACTGTCATGCATCTTTTTTATAGCTACTATTCGACCTGTAGCTTTTTCAACACCTTTATAAACTACGGCCATACCACCTTCTCCTATTATATTTTCCTCCCTTTCCTCAAGCTCAAAACGGAGCCAGAATTCTTCATAACTGCTTTTGTACTTCTTTTTTGTACCGCCGAGCTTTCTTAAGTGTTCTTCCCACTCTTGTAACTGTAGATCTCCCGATATTTTTAATTTATCTACCAGATTTTCCAGAGATTTTATAAATTTTTTATTCAGCATTTCAACCTTTATTAATCTTGAGAAAACTTCTTTAGTTTCTTCTATAAAGCCACGCTGTAAATATATATTTCCTGCAAGCATCATTGAATCGTAGTATATCTGGCTAATTTCGTATTTCATAAATAATCCCTCTTTACTTTCTATCCCCCATTGTCTTAATAAGCAGGCTCTTTTCTCTGGATCAATTTCTTCTTCGCATATTCGAATAAAACATAAAATTTCTTTAAATTTTGCCAGTGCTCTATCTATATCTCCTTTTTTATAGAGAATTTTTCCCAGACAAAATTTAGCGTAAATATTATGTTCTTTCCCTTCAATCTCTTTCATCACTTCGTAACATTCTTCAAATTCATTCATCTGATATTTAAGAAAACCGTATTTACTTTTAAGAGAAATACTATCAGGTCTTAAGATGAGGGCATGATGTAAAGTGAGAATAGCTTTTTTAAAATTTTTGTTTTTTTCATATAGACCTGATAATCTTAAAAAATAATATATATTCTCCGGATCATCTTCCAGTGGTAATCTGCAGATACGTTCAAGCATTTCAAGTTCCACCATAGAATCTCCTTCTGAATTTTCTATGGCTTTCATATATACCTTCAATGCTTTAGAAAATATTTTTTCTGATATATAAAATTCACCTAATTTTCTGTAACATGGCATATTTAGTGGATTAATATTAATAAGTTTTATCATAGTTTTTACATAGCTCTTCTTTTTATTTAACTTAATCTGTGCTTCAGCAAGATGAAGAAGCGCTCCTTCATCATCAGGAGCATAGTTAAGTGCTTTCAGAAGGTGTTTTTCAGATTTTTCTATAAGTTTTTGCTCTCTATATTTAAGGGCTATCTGCATATGGCACTGTTTCATGCTGTAATCAATGGATTTTTTTTCTCCTTCTTCAAAGTATTCTTTAAATTCTGCTATATCCTCTGCCATTTCTTCCTGGATCCCCAGGGCTTCATTGAATTTTTTTATTCTCTGAAGCTTTTCTACTTTTTTCAATTTTTCTTGTAATTTTTTTAATTTCTTATCTTCAGGGGAGATTTTTCCCTTTTTAGCCTTATAAAGAAGTAATGCCAGGGCAACCCCTATACTCCCTGCTAATATATAGGAAATCATAATGATTCCACAACCTTTCTCCATAATAAAAAACAGTAGATATAATTCAAGAAAAATGCCTTATTCCCTGCCAGTATAATTATCTTACTTTTATAGCAATCCCAAAATATATATTGTGAAAGGTGAAATGTCTTTCACGTTTTACTTCTCACTAACACAAGAAATATTGCTTAAAGTAAATTTTTTAGTTATAATACTACTCACCTGTATCAAAGGATTAAATTTTGTGGAGTTGAGAAAATGAAAGTAAAATCAAAAGAGGATATTAAAAACAATAATTTCCCTGAATTTAATGTGGCTCTATGGAAATACAGAGGAGAGGATGGTGCTCTTATACCACTTCTTCAATCTGCCCAGAATACCTATGGCTATATTCCCGAATCAGCTATTAATTATATAAGTAAAATTGTGAAAATACCACCTGCTGACATATACGGAGTCATAACCTTTTATTCTCAGTTCCGCCTTAAACCTATGGGTAAATATGTTATAAAGATCTGTAATGGTACTGCATGTCACGTTAATAATGCAAAAAGCATTAATCAGTCCATACAGGAAGAACTTGGAATTACCTATGATGAAACCTCTGAAGATGGTATGTTTACATATCAATCTGTAGCATGTCTCGGCTGTTGTTCCCTTTCACCTGTAATTATGATCAATAACGAAACCTATGGAAGATTAACACCTCAAAAAGTAAAGAAGATTTTAAAGGAGTATAAAGCAAAAAAATGAAGAAAATAACTGTAGGATTGAGTACCTGCGGTATATCTGCAGGGGGAGAAAAGGTTTATAATGCCTTAAAAGAAGAAATTAAACACCGAAGTCTTCCTGTAGAGCTTGCAGAAACAGGCTGTATCGGTATGTGTTACAGAGAAGTTCTTGTAGAGGTAAATAATGGGAAACGTTTCCTCTATGGTGATATTACCCCCGATAAAATAAATCGTATAATAGAAGAACATATAATAAAAGATCATCCTGTTACAGAATGGCTTGTTCAGGGGCCAGAACCTCTTATTGATGATACCTTTTTTAAAAAGCAAAAAAGAATTGTCCTTAGAAACTGCGGACTTATTGATCCCAACTCCATAGATGAATATATTAAAAAAGATGGGTATAAGGCCATACAGAAAGTCCTCAAGGAATATACCCCGGAAACCGTCATAGATAATATCCTGAAATCCGGACTTCGAGGACGAGGAGGCGGAGGTTTTTTAACCGGAATAAAGTGGAAATTCTGCCGTCAGGCAGTGGGAGATAAAAAATATGTAATATGTAATGCTGATGAAGGCGACCCGGGGGCTTTTATGGACAGAAGTGTCCTGGAAAGCGACCCCCATTCAGTACTGGAAGGCATGATAATATGTGCCTATGCCATAGGAGCAGAGGATGCTTATATATATGTCCGTGCTGAATATCCCAAAGCCATAGAAAGGCTTAAGAAAGCAATAAAACAGGCAGAAAGCAAGGGATACCTGGGAAAAAATATCTTTGATTCATCTGTGAATCTTAAGATAAAAATTAAAGAAGGGGCAGGTGCTTTCGTCTGCGGAGAAGAAACTGCCCTTATTGCTTCTATTGAAGGAAGACGGGGAATACCCCGCTTCAGACCGCCTTACCCGGCTAATAAAGGACTCCATGGAAAACCTACCAATATAAATAATGTGGAAACTTTTGCAAATGTCCCCTGGATAATTTTAAATGGAGCAGATGCTTTTTCTTCTATGGGTACAGAAAATAGTAAAGGTTCTAAAGTTTTTGCCCTTGCAGGTAAAATTGTACGGGGTGGCCTCGTGGAAGTGCCTATGGGTATAACTATAAATGAAATAGTCCATGAAATAGGTGGAGGTATTAAAGAAGACAAAAAATTCAAAGCTATCCAGATGGGAGGCCCCTCAGGTGGGTGTATACCTGCTTCTATGGGTGATTTAAAGATTGATTATCAGCATATAAATAAAACAGGATCCATTATGGGTTCCGGCGGCCTTGTAGTAATGGATGAAACGACATGTATGGTAGATGTAGCCAGATTTTTTCTAAATTTTACCCGGAACGAATCATGTGGGAAATGTACCTTCTGCCGTATAGGAACAAAGAGAATGCTGGAGATTTTAGAGAGGATAACCGAAGGGAAAGGCCAGGAAGGTGATATTGAAAAACTTCTGGATTTAGGTCAGAAGATAAAGGATAATACTTTATGTGGTCTTGGCCAGACAGCTCCCAATCCGGTCCTTACAACTATAAAATATTTCAGAGAGGAATATGAAACTCATATAAGAGCTAAAAAATGCCCTGCTCATAGCTGTTCTGCTCTTATTACATATAATATTATACCTGAGAAATGTACAGGTTGTACTGCCTGTAGCAGAGTATGTCCTGTTCAGGCAATTACAGGAGAAAAAAAGAAGGTTCATATAATTAATCAGCTTATATGCATTAAATGTGGAAAATGTTATGACATCTGTAAATTCAGTGCAGTCCTTAAGGATTAAATAAGCAGTCAGCCAGACTGATAGCTGATAGCTATCATTAAAACTTTGGAGGTCCCATTAACTTATGAAAACAGTAAAAGTTACTATAAATGGAAAAGAAATAATTACAGAAGCAAATAAAACAATACTTGAAGTCATACATGAACACAAACTTGATAATATTCCGAATCTCTGTTATGATCCAAAGCTTCCTCCCTATGGTTCATGCTATCTCTGTGTGGTAGAAGTAGAAGGATTACAAAAACTCGTTCCTTCCTGTTGTAATCCAATAAGTGATGGTATGGTTATACATACAGATAATGAGAAAATAAGAAGTTCACGAAAAATGGCTCTGGAATTGTTATTATCCAATCATTATGCAGATTGTATTGCTCCCTGCAGAAACACCTGTCCTGCAGGAGTGGATATTCAGGGTTATATAGGACTCATATCTATGGGTAAACATAAAGAAGCAGTCAGATTAATAAAACAAACAAACCCTCTTCCTCTAGTCTGTGGAAGGGTATGTGTAAGAGAATGTGAACTGTCCTGTAGAAGAAATAGAATTGATGAAGCAGTGGGTATAGATTACCTGAAAAGATATACTTCAGACATAGATATTAAAGACCCCTGGACACCATCTGTGGCGGAACGAAACGGCAAAAAAGTAGCTATCATAGGTGGTGGACCTTCAGGTCTTACCTGTGCCTATTATCTTATTTTAAAAGGTTATTCTGTCACTATCTTTGAAAAGCATAACAGACCCGGTGGTATGCTCTTATGGGGTATTCCCGAATACAGATTACCCAAAAAAGTACTTGCAAGAGAAATTAAATGGATTACAGATCTTGGAGTGGAAGTGAAAACAAATACTGCTATAGGCAGAGATTTTACAATAGATACTCTCTTTAAAAATGGCTATAATGCCATATATCTCGCCATGGGTGCCCAGGGGGCAAATAAAATGCGTGTCCCTGAGGAAGATACAACAGAAGGTGTAATATCAGGTATTGATTTTCTCTATAACAGTCAGATAGAAGGAAAAGTTAATATATATGGAACAATAGTAGTGATAGGTGGTGGAAATACAGCCATTGATGCAGCGAGAACAGCTTTACGATATGGCGCAAAAAAAGTTATCCTCTTATATAGAAGAACAAGACAGGAAATGCCTGCTCACAGTATGGAAATAGATGCTGCTTTACTTGAAGGGGTTGAAATAGTATATCTTTCAGTTCCTCAAAAGATTATAAAAGATAGCAGAAGGCTGAAAGCTCTGGAATGTATCAAAATGAGACTTGGCGAACCTGATGCAAGTGGAAGGCGAAGACCTGTGCCCATAGAGGGTTCAGAATACACTATAGAATGTGATTTTGTAATATCTGCCATAGGTCAGCAGGTGGAATTAGATGGTCTTGAGAAAGAAGAGAGACTGGCTCTTACAAAATGGAAAACTGTTGTTTACAATAAAGACACCTTTGAAACATCCATAAAGGGTGTCTTTGCAGGAGGCGATTTTGCCACAGGACCTGCTACGGCCATTGACGCCATAGCTCATGGTAAACTCTCAGGAGAAGCTATAGATGAATATATAAAAACCGGTACTGTTACACCTAAAAAGAAAGAATTTATAAGTCGCAAAGATGTATTTGGCGAAATTTCAGATGAAGAGTTTATCGGGTACGAGAAATTAAAAAGAGAAATTATGGCAGAACTTCCTCCACTGGAACGTATAAAAACCTTTAAAGAAGTAGAACTGGGTTTTAGTGATAAACAGTCCATTAATGAAGCAGAAAGATGTCTTGCCTGTGGTTGCTCTGCTTTATTTGATTGTAAATTAAAGAAGTATGCCACTGAATATGAAATTGATATCTCAAAATATTTAGGCGAAGTAAGAAAATATAAGGTAGATAAAACCCATCCCTTTATAGTTCTGGACCCTAATAAATGTATATCCTGCGGGAAATGTGTGAGAACCTGTTCTGACATTCTTAATGTATCAGCTCTCGGCTTTGTCTACAGAGGATTTAAATCTATAGTCAAGCCTGCCATGGAGAAAAAACTTCTTGAGACGAACTGTATTACCTGTGGTAATTGTATTGCTGCCTGCCCTACAGGTGCTATTACTGAAAAATTGCCTTTCAAACAACACGGTCCCTGGCAGGGAGAAAAGATTCCGTTTATATGCAGTTTCTGTTCTGTAGGATGTAGTCTTAATTTTAATGTAATAAGTGATAATATTTTCTCTGTATTAAATGCTTCTGATGATACACATAATCAAGGCTATCTCTGTGTTAAAGGAAGATTTGGTTATCGCTATCTCCTTGATAACAATAGACTCCTTAAGCCGATGATTAAAGATAAGGGAGAACTAAAAGATTCTACCTGGGATAAAGCATTAAAGCTAACAACCGAAAGAATAAAAAAGATAATTCATACTTACGGCCCTGATAGTATTGCCATATTTGGTTCACCCAGGATGACGAACGAAGAATTATATCTGTTACAGAAATTCGCCAGGGCCGGACTTAAAACAAATAATATTCATAATTTTACTCATCTTTTAAATGGTATAGAACTTGACAGTTTAGATGAATCTTTTGGTATGACTGTTTCATCTGCTACTATGGATGATCTCGATGGAGCTAATATTATACTGGTAATAAATGCAGACCTTTCAACAGAAAATTTAATCATGGAATTAAAAATAAAAAAATCTCAGAAAAAAGGCACAAAACTTGTTTTTATAAATTCAAGTGAGACAAACTTTACTAAATTTTCTGATCTCTGGATCGACTCCAGAAGAGGAACCAATACTGTTCTTTTGAATGGTCTTATTAATGCTCTTCTTGAAAAATGTAAAATAGATACAGAATTTATTCAGAATAGAACTGAAGGGTTTGAAGAATTTAAAGATTCAATTTCTCAGTTTAACACTGAATATATTTCTGAAGTTACAGGTGTTCAAAAAGATAAGCTCCTTATGCTATATGATTTAATAGGAAATAAAGACTTAAATCTCATAGTAGTTTATAATATTGACAGTCATAAAGAGAAAGCTCGAAATGATCTCAGAGCTATAGGGAATTTATTAATGCTTACTGGAAGGGTTGGGAAAGAAGGCCAGGGATTAATAATTTTAAGAGATTATGCCAATTCTGCCGGTTTACTGGATATGGGAATAAACCCGGATTATCTCCCTGGTTATGTAAGATATAAAGATACAGAAAAGATTAACGAGATAAGTAAATACTGGAATGTGGAATTAAAAGAAATCTTTAAACCTGTAGATCTTTTGAAAAAACTAAAGAACGATGAAATTAAGGGACTCTTAATTTTTGGAGAAAATCCCATAGTTGAAAGTAAAAATCTGAAATATTTCAGAGGCCTGGAATTTTTGATGGTACAGGATATATTCTTTACAACTACTGCCAGGGAAGCAGATGTAGTACTTCCTGCATCAACATATATTGAAACAGAGGGAACCTTTACATCCTGTGACAGAAGGGTACAGAAGTTTAATAAAATATTTACCCCTGCAAGTAATCTTGAAAACTGGGAGATTATTAAAAAGCTATGGGAAAACTTAGATGTAAATCTTCCCTATTCATCACCTGCAGATATATTTAATGAAATAAAAAAGGTAAACTCTTTATACAGAGATGTAGAATTTGGTCAAATCTGGGGCAAAAAGCTTTTTAAAAAAACATTTCCCACTCCATCTAAAAAAGGTAAATTTCTTATATATGATACTGATATAAGCTCTATCAGTCCGAAAAAGCCTGAATATCTATCTCATGAGGAATATTTTAAGTTAAATATAAGAAGAAAATTGATGATATAGATTATCTTTGAACAGGGAAACCCTGTTCAATTTTATTTACAGGAGTTAAGAGGGGAAATGGAGGAATTTAAAAAAAAAGTTATCAAAAACTTGCGCCCGGGCCTTCTTGAATTCTCAGAGGTTATAACAAAAGAAGAGGACTTAGAACTTCAGCTGTTTCAGTTAGATAAGCTTGCTTCTTTAGGGCAACTGGTTTCAGGTGTTGCCCATGAGATAAATAATCCCAATACATTTATTCAGGGAAATATCTTAATCCTTCAGGAAGCTATTAAAGATATTATTCCTATTCTTGATGAATATTATGAAGGACATCCGAATTTAAAGATTGCCAGATTAAAATATGAAGTTTTCAGGGAAAATATTGTACTTTTAATAGAGGATATTCTGAGAGGGGCTAACAGGATAAAAACCATTGTAGATGATTTAAGGCAATTTACACGATATGATGAAGGATATTTAAATGATGATGTAAATATAAATGACGTAATAGAAAACTGTGTAAGAATTGTGAAAAGTCAATTAACAAAAAGTGTTAAAGTGAAGTTTGATTTAGCCTTAAATATTCCTGACTTTAAAGGAAATATCCAAAAACTGGAACAGGTAATTATAAACATGCTCATAAATGCTTCTCAGTCTATAAAAAAAGAAAAAGGAACCATTACTATTTCCAGTGTCTTTAGAGAGGATACAAAAAAGATCCTTATAAAGATAACAGATGATGGACATGGTATGGATGAAGGTACTATAAAACAAATTTTTAAACCATTTTTTACTACCAGGAAAAATCAGGGAGGTACAGGTCTTGGTCTTTCAATAGCCTGTGAAATTATAAAAGAACATAATGGAAAGATACATGTAACAAGCCAGTTATATAAGGGAACAACCTTTACTATAGTTTTGCCCCTTCAGGAGTAATATGAAAAAAATACTTATCATTGATGATGATCAATCACTTTTAAATTATTTAAATGTAATCCTTCTTCAGACAGAGGAATATGATGTAAGTCTTCTGAGTGACAGCGAACAGGCATGTAAAAAAATCCATTCTAACACTTATGATATTATACTTTTAGATATGGTTATGCCCTGTGTTACCGGCCTTTATATATTAAAATATATAAAGGAAAATCATATTAATGTAGAAACTATTGTTTTTACAGGAGCAGGAGATGTTGAAACTGCTGTATCTTCTATGAAAATGGGGGCCTTTGATTATTTAAGAAAACCTTTAGATAGAGAAGATCTTCTTACTGTAATAAAAAAAGCTATAGAAAAAAAAGAACTAAAACACTGTGAAATTAGTTTCAAAGAATCTTCTCTTGATGAACTTGAATTTAAAGAAGTTTTTTCAGATATAATTACACAGAGTAAAAATATGATCAGGATCTTTCAGATAGTTGAAAAGATAGCCCTTACTGACAGTAGTATTTTAATCTGGGGTGAAAGTGGTACAGGAAAAGAATTAATAGCAAAAGCAATTCATCAGATAAGTAAAAGAAAAAATGAAAATTTTATTGCTGTCAATGCAGGTATTTTTGCCAATGAACTCTTTACATCTGAATTTTTTGGCCATATTAAAGGGGCTTTTTCAGGTGCTGCTTCAAATAAAAAAGGATTTATAGAGGAAGCTAACAGGGGAACTTTATTTTTGGATGAAATAGGGGAGCTATCTTTACCCATACAGGTAAAATTACTTAGAGTATTACAGGAGGGAGAATTTTTTCGTCTTGGTTCCACACAGAATATGAAAGTAGATGTAAGGATTGTTGCTGCTACTAATAAGGATTTACAGGAAGAAATTAAAAAGGGAAATTTCAGAAAAGATCTCTTCTATCGTTTAAATATGAATTCTGTTTATTTACCACCCTTAATGGAAAGAGCAGGAGATATTCCACTACTGGCATATCATTTTCTTAAACAATTCAATAAACTGAATAATAAAAATATTAGAACCATTTCTGATACGGTTTTAAAACTTTTGAATAATTATGATTACCCGGGTAATGTAAGGGAACTTATGAATATTATAAACAGTGCTACAATTGTTGAAAGTTCCGGGGAACTCAGGAAAAAATCATTACCTCAGTATTTTCTTGATAATACAAATAATTGTGTTATATTTCCGGGTAGTAATATGAAAAATAAAACCTTACAGGAAGTAGAAAAAGATCATATAATGAAAGTTCTTGAATACTGTGAAGGTAATCGGACAAAAGCATCAAAAATACTCGGTATATCCAGAGTAAATCTTATTGCAAAGATCAAACGTTATGGCCTTGAGAAATAAAAAACAAATAGATCAGGAGAAAAGTAATAGCAGCAAATAAAACTCTAAACTCATAATTTAAGAATACTCTGTGCAAGATTTAATGCCACAGGGTCCTGTGGATTTATTTCCAGGGCTTTACGACAATACTCCAGTGCTTTTACATTTTCTTCTCTCACAGAGAAGAATAGAGCCATACCTAAATATGGCAACATAGAATCAGGTTCAAGTTCTATAGCTTTCATAAATGCTTTATGTGCTTCTTCAAGACAGTTCATAGTCAAACAGACAAAACCATAATGTTGATGTATATAAGGATACTTTTCTTCCCCTCCCAGATATATACTTCTTTCTAATTTTTCCTTTGATTTTTCTGGTTTATTCATTTCTCTATATATAAAGGCAAGATCAAAAAGGACACTTACATTATGAGGATCTATCTTCTCTACTTCTGATAAAATTGACAGAGCTTCTTCTAATCTGGACTGAGTTATATAATCTTTTCCCATTTTAATTAAAATTTCCAGTTTTTCTTCTTTATTTTCGGCTTTCAAAAGACCATATTTGTAAATAAGATCCATATATTCAGGAAGATTTTTTATAATCTTATATCTGCTTTCGTCAGTAACATCTATTCTTTTACCATAAAAGACACAGGATTTTGGAAGTTCACTATCACCTTCAAAACGAAAAAGCCCGAACATTCTGCAAAACATAGGTCGTGCCAGGTAAACTCTGCAACCTTTTTCTTTACTCCAATAAGGACAATAAGGGCTGTCTTTATACTGAAAAAAATTTTTAAAATTATCTACAGAAGGTGAAATATTGTTTTCCTTTACGTATTTTTTCAGATAATCATATTCAAGGGCTGACAAATCGGGATATCTGAATGTAGAAGTACAACACAACTCACATGCTTTGCAAGTATTGTCTATATCTTTTCTAAAATATTCCCTATCAAAATCCTCATATATTTCTTCTAAACGCTTAAAATATTTGTCCATATACTCACTTACTTTAAATATAACATTCTTCGGCTAAATTACTTATAATTTATATGCATAGGAATTTTCATTATTGTTAAATTGTTAGCTTCAATAAAATAAACCTTTTATGTTTAAAGCTATCAGCAAACAGCTTTCCTTAAGCTGATTGCTAAGAATAGTTTAACGTTTCTGATTTAAGATTAATTTTTAACTTTAAACTCTAAACCCTCAGTTCTCGACTATATAATAATTTAACCTTTATTCTTTGATTCCTTTTTATAGTTTAATAGGAGATTTTGAAAAATTTTAGAATAATAATCTTGAAAGGACAAAGAAATAATTTAAAATCTTTAATATCTCACGAATAGAGGTCAATTATTATGGTTCTATTGCCCCGGATATTTACAAAATTTTTTACTTCAGAGAATACAGATAAAAAAGAGGCTCAAAGACTCGAAGAAGAACAAAAATATATAAAAGCCATAGATAAATATATAGAATTATTAAATAAAAAACCTGGTGACAAAAAAATTTATTTAAATCTGGGTATATTATACGCAAAATTAGATAAAAATATTGAATCTTTTGAAATGTATAAATCAATTTTATTACTTCATCCAGATTACACTGAACCTTTAAATGAAATAAAAAAATTATTTAAAAAAGGGTTCTCACCTCCCCTGGATTTTCTGAAAGAGCTTCAAAAAAAAGCTAAAAGCACAAAACAAAAAAAACTTCTTCTTTTAATAATAGGAAGTATTCATGAAAATAAAAAAGAATATACTGAAGCTATAAGTGTATTTGAAAAACTTTTATCTTTAAATCCCAGGGATAAGGATGTACTTTATATTCTTTTAAAACTTTATAACCAAACTCATGCCTGTATTGAAAAACGTCAAAAAGTAATGGAAAAACTCTTTAAACTTGAACCTGATGATAAATCCTTATGTCTGGAACTTTCTGAAATATATGATAAAACAGGACATAAATATCCGAAAGATATGTTAGAAAGGCTTATAGTAATCTATGAAGAACAGAAAGACTGGGAAAAACTGACAGATAATATGGAAAGGCTATTAAATAATTACTATCTGACTAAAAAAGAAAAATTAGATATATTAAACAGACTGGGTTTTATTTATATTTATCATCTTGACGAGACAAATAAAGCAATAGAAAAGTATGAAGCCCTATTAAAAATAGATAAACATAATAAGGATTTACAGGATAAATTACTTTATCTTCATTATGCCACTCAACATTATGATACTGCTATTGAAAAATTTAATGAATTAATAGATAGAAATCCTCTTGATGCCAGTTCTTATTATTTTATGGCAAAGGTTTTCAAAAAACATAATCTTTTACTCCAGGCATTTTTTGCTATAGAGATAGCTCTGGTTTTAAAAGAGCAAAAAGAATATCTGGAAGGATTAAATGAATTAAAAAACCTATATTCTCCTATAAATAATTTACAAATTATTATTAATTCTGATAGAATCTTTGATGAATTAATTGTAGTCCAGAAAGAAAAAGAATTTTTAAGATTGTTTAACTGGATAAAACCTATACTTGAACAGTTTTATACTTATGAAATAGACAAAGAGATATTATTAAATTCAGGTGAGGTTATACCGGAACACCTGAATCCTATGAATAGAGAATTTTATCAGGTAATAGAGGATTGTTCTAAAATTTTGAAGATGAAAAGACCTGATATATATATATATAATGGAAAAGTTAACTTTAATATTATATTGAGTGAAAATGAAAAATCAGCTTTTATGATTATAAATTCTCAAATTAAAGATTATACCTCAGAAAAAGAAAGATATTTCATACTGGGTCAGGAATTAACACATATAAAAAGAAATAATATAATATACAGACAGCTTTCCAGGGATCTACCTGCTTTCCTCTCAGAATTTATTATTGATACAATAGTCAGTAACGTGCCTTTACCATTACCCAAAAATCTAAGGAAAAGCTCATTTACAAAAATACCCCTGGGAAAACTTACAGAAATAATTAAAAAAGCTACTCTCTCAACTTATTTTTTACAATGGACCAGGAAAGTAACCAGAGATCATCAGAAAGTAAATGCTGTAGAAAATATGTTTAATGGTCTCCAGGAAACAGCGGATCGATGTGGATTTCTCTCCTGCGGAAGTCTCAGAGAAGCAACTAATTCTTTAATTAAATACCAGTGTAATCTATGGAAAAACTTTAATGAAATAAATATAAAAGATTTACTTGAGAAAGATAAAGCTTTACAACAGAGAATAATAAAACTCTGGAAATTTGCCCTGGGTAAAGATTTTATGGGGCTTTTTAGAATTCTAAAAAAATATGATTAATTTTATTATCAGGTTTGAAGTGAGACTGGTTATTTCTTTTTTCATCAGTCTCTTTATAATATATTACTGTAATGTAAGCCATGAATTAATTATTTCAGGTATTTTTATTTTTGCTCTTGCAGGTCTTACCATAGTAAACCGTATTTTGTTCTGGAAAAAATATAAAATTATTGCTTTACTGAAAAACGCCACAGAATATGAAAAAAATAAGAATATTGAAAAAGTCATAGAAACCTGTAATAAAATAAAAGAATTAAATCCTGATAAAAATACCTGGTTTGAGATGGGAGAACTTCTATTGTCTATAGATAAGGAAGAAAGTATAAAATGTTTTGATAAGGCTATAGAGATTAATCCGAAAAATGCCGAAATCTATTATATGAAAGCCCATACCCTTTATCTGTTGAATAGATATGAAGAAGCAATTAAATGTTATAATATGGTCTTAGAGCTTAAACCTACAAAGGCCGTAAGAGAAGAACAGGAAAGAATTATAAACCTTATGTCTGTTAAAAAAATTAAATCAGACAACTATGAGGATTTTTCTCTTTAAAATACCTGCCTGTTGCCTGATTTAATTAGAAAAATTGCTAATTGTTTTATTTTGGTGGAGGATTTTCTGTAGTTTCACTACTGCCTCCAGAAGGTTTTATGCCCTCCCCAGATGTAGTGTTACCTGTTGGGATAACTTCTCCTTTTTTCTCAAAATATCGAATCAGATGGTAGCCTAAAGACATAAAATCACCGGAATATCCTATTGCGTTTAACACAGTAGCAGCAGTGCCTCCCATACCGACCCATCCCAGTGCTATTCCCGCTATACCTGCAGCGTCAGTGATAAGATGTACTACCCTGGCTGCTTTATCCATACCGGTAGCTTCTTTATCCTTGAAAGTTCTAACCATTTCATAAGTATCTATTCCTGCACCGGCAAAACGAATAACAGGATATAAGACACTATCAACAGTTGGTGCTAGACGTGGAGGAGAAGCCAGAAACTCCTGCTTCCTGGCCACACTGACTGCTAACTTAAAAGCAGATGAAGTATCATGTTTTATGGCATCAGCTATTCCTTCCAGTCCTACTCTACTTACCTGTCCACAGGTTCTTATGAGGGCTTCTCCTCCTTCTTTAATTTTCTCTCCTATACCGGGCCCTTCATCTTTTACTATAACCTCTTTCTCAGTTGCAGATATTGTTAATTTATGGTTCTTTTTTATTTGAGATGCGAGATCTTTTAAAGCATTCGATTCCAGAAAGGTTTTTAAATTGCCTGTAATAACAACATTATCTACAGGTTCATTAGATCTCTCAGAGGGATCTTTTTTCTTTGGCCCAGATTTATCATAATTATTTCCTAACTGTCCAATCCTCATAGTATAAGCCTCCTCCTTAATTTTTACGGAGTTTCTTAGACTCAATAATAAAAGGTAACTATACCTCTCTCCCAGATAATTATATTATACTCTTAAACTTTCCTCAAGCAATTTAATGAGAAAATTGTTAACAAAATGTAAACTTTGAGCTAAAAATTTAAATTATTATTAGCTTTCAACCCTCAGTTTTCAGCTTTTTCCTTATGCTGATTGCTGATAGCTTTAAACATAAAAGATTTAGTTTTACTGACGCTAATAATTTAATAACAATGAAAATTCCTATGCATATAAAATATCTTATTGGATTTTTGTTTACGAATTGTTAACATTAACAGGATTGACATAATAAAAATCTTATTTTAATATAATAATATACTTAATTTTTATTGAGAAAGAGGTTTAAATTATGGATAGTGGCAAAATAACAAATAAATTAATAGGAGATTCTTATCCTCCCGGGAAAAAGTCAACTGAAAAAAAAGCTTTACTGGATTCATATCAAAAAAATGAGGCCCCTTCTAAACTGGATGCAGATGTAATGAAAGAATTGCAGAAAATCCTGTCTGTAAGTACAGATCTAAAGGCCTCTGAGGTAATAAGACTTGAAAGACCTATGACAGAAAATGAAAAAGTAAGGTTTAAGACATATTTTCCAAAGCTTGATGTAGATAAAGCTGTAGTTACAGATGAAGCTACAGCTAGATATAACTGTATTGCCTGGAGTGCAGGTATAACAGACCAGTGGGTCTGGCCTCCTTTTATGTATCCTAACCTTTCCGAAGATAAGGCTTTTGATAAATTTTATGCTTCCCGTGGATTTGAACGTGCCGAAACAGGTGAACTGGCCAGATGGAGTAATGACCAGGGAATTACTCATGGATCTATTTCAGGCCCGGGACATGGTCCCAGATGGGAAAGTAAATGCGGTCAGGAAGCAAGAATTCAGCATGGTTTTGATGAACTGGAAGGAGAGATCTACGGAAAACCTGATACTTTCTATACAAAGGCAGGTGAACCTGAGACTGCTATGCCAAATAGATTAAAGGGATTATCAGAAGATATTAAACTTGTAGTTCAAGAAAGAGCCCTCAGGGTAGACCCGGAAGTTAAGAAAAAATTTGATGGTCTTTATACATCATGGCAGCAGTTCCAGAAAGATCCGAAAGTCTGTATATCAGCTAATCCTGCTGATTACTGCAAAACAGAATCCTTCAAGGAAATAGTAAAAATGGGGGGAAGTGTTATTCCTCTTCTTATGGAGAAGATGAGCAGAGGAGACATATTTTCTCTCCAAGCAGTAGAAGCTATTGCTAAATCAAGTCGTGGTCCCGAGAGAGCACTTAAACTTTCATCAAAAGAACTGGCTAACAGTGAACAGAATAAAGCTTATAATGCATTGATGAAGTGGTGTAATTAAATAGTAAGTAAATAATCAATTATAGAGGAAGAGCCAGGCTCTTCCTTTATTTATTTACAAGACATTGTGAACATATCGGCCTAGAAACAATATAGTAATAAGTCAAAATAAGATAGAATTTATTTCGCTAAAAATACTGAAATCAGCTTTTCATAGAAGGAATTTAATTTTTTAATAAAGAATTCTTTTTATTTAAGAGAATACTATACTTTTGCACTTTTTAAACAAAGCCTTATTCTACCTTGCAGGACCTCTGCGATGGATGTCCTTAGAGGACAACAATTTTTCAAAATTCTGCAAAAATATAGGAGAATAAATTTTTTTCATTAGAAATAAGGAACAATTTTTAATATTTAGAGTAAGTACAAAAAGTAATGTCCGAAAAATATTAAGTAACTATTTACCTGTTACGAGTATGTAGAGAAACTTTAAGACAAAATTTTTTAGAAATACTCTACTTTGCAGGGAGGCTTCCAACAGTGAAAGAAATTTTATGTAAAATTATATAAAATTTTAAAATCTGCATAATTTATATGGTATAAGTAATAGCGTATATTATCAAAACAAAGGTTCAGGAAATAATAGAAGATTAATTCAGATAGTGAAAATTTTAACTGTAGCCTGGAGGAAAAAAGTTGAAATAAAGCGAAAAGATTGATAAAGGAATTAAGAGATGAAAACAATAAAGATAAGGATAAGAGATAATAGAGTAAAACCTTATATATTGGATAAAGTATATGAATATCGTCATTTTGAAAATATGT
>Ga0302241_1000475_pt1 | contig 36714 bp, 31 predicted proteins | sample AAG_UR_Arg_MG_FD_193532 | JGI IMG/M metagenome (GOLD analysis project Ga0302241, IMG submission 193532) | Enriched activated sludge microbial communities from anaerobic digester in WTTP, New Holstein, Wisconsin, United States - AAG_UR_Arg | ecosystem: Engineered > Bioreactor > Anaerobic >... | reverse complement strand
TTTCTATAAAAGTCACTTCAGACAAAGACACATACCGACCGGGAAGTACAGGAGAGATAATTTTTCAGGTTAAAGATAAAGAAGGAAACCCTGTGTCTGCCGCTCTCGGCATAAGTGTTGTAGATGAAAGCGTTTTTGCTCTTGCCGGAAGAGAAGCAGGTCTGGAAAAAATTTATTTTACCCTTGAAGAAGAACTCTTAAAGCCTAAAGTTGAAATATGCAGACACTATATTGATCTGGTAAAGGAAGAGCTTGTAAATACAAAACAGGTAGAAAAAACACAGGAAACAGGTAAGGTGGCTTTTTCAACCATTCCAGAGGAACCTTATGGTATTATAGTAAATACCTACCCGGAAAGACTTGAGAAAATTTTAGCATTACAGAGACAGTATTTTCACTATCTCCATGTAGTCGGCCTTATGAGTTCTATCCTGATACTTATTTTCTCACCTCTGGGACTACTTATTCTGACAGTGTATAACAATTACCTCAAAGGGAAAGATATAAATAGATACCTTCCTGTTAATAACGATAATTTTGTAGCCCTCTTTATCTATCTTGCAGGATTATTTCTGGTAATATTATCACCATTTTCAGGAGGTCTCCTTGCATTTATTATACTACAAAGAGTCAACTGGTATCAAACTGAAAAACTTATAGGCATCATATGTACTGTTGGCCCCCTCATAGCAGGTTCAGTCATTTATATTCTGAAGCTTAATGAAAAAACCAGACTTCCTGCTGTAAAAGCTTTAAATACTCTCAGAGCTTCTTTCCTACTTGCTCAAGTATTCATAGCAGGTTTTATAATAAACGCTTTTATTTTAACAAGTACTGCTATCGTAGAGACTGACAGGATTGCAGGTATACCAATTTTTATGGTATTGAATATGGTTCTTATATCATCCTTTCTTATGATAATTATGACCCTCTATAGCACACTGTCCCATACGAGTAAACCGGTAAAATTACCCTTATGGAAAAAAATTGGAACTCTCTTATGGACAGGAGGTTCTGCCATTGCCATAATGGCCGTTATTATAATAATAATTGCTCCCAATTTTCTGAAAGCCCGAGCCCAGGGAACACCGCCGGGAACACTTTCTTCAACAAACAGGATTACATCTTTCAGTAATGATGAATATAACTATGGACTTTCATCAATGGATAAAGCAAATCTCAAAAGCCTCTCCGTAAATGAACAACAGGTAAAGGATGAGATAAGGAATAAAATCCCGGAAAAGCTCCCCACCTATTTAAGACAGTATTTTCCTGAAACTATGTATTTCAACCCGGAGCTAATCACTGACACCAAGGGAGAAGGAAAATTAAAACTTCCGATAGCAGACTCTATAACTACATGGAGAATGGGCGTTTCTGCATCTTCCTCTAAAGGTGAAACAGGAGGAACTGATTACCCTGTAAGAGTATTTCAGGATTTCTTTATAGACCTTGATCTTCCTCTCAATCTTATCCGGGGTGATGAAGTTTCAATTCCTGTGGCAGTATATAATTATCTTTCCGAAAAACAGGTAATAGAGCTGAAGGCAGAAAAAAGTGACTGGTTTACTTTTCTCTGTAATCCTGAGCAGAAACTATCTCTGGGACCGAATGATGTAAGTGTAGTCTATTATCCTATACAGGTAAAAGATATTGGGAAACAAAAATTTACCCTTTATGCTAAAACTCAGAAGATGACTGATGCCATAACAAAAGACGTAACCATAATACCTGAGGGGAAGGAATTTCGTCTTTCTGAAAATGGATGGCTAAAAGAACCTGTTATATGTGAGCTAAAAATACCAGTAAATTCAATTTCTAAATCTTATGATATGTGGGTAAAGATTTATCCTGGAATGTTCAGCCAGTTAATTGAAGGTCTTGATAGTATGCTTCGTATGCCCTATGGGTGTTTTGAACAGACCACATCGGTAACTTATCCAAATATTATGGTATTAGATTATATGAAATCCTCAGGAAAAATCACTCCTGATATACAGATGAAAGCAGAGTATTATATAAACCTGGGTTATCAGAGATTAGTCGGTTTTGAGGTTCCAGGGGGAGGTTTTTCTCTTTACGGAAATGCACCTGCATCTCAATGGCTTACTGCATACGGACTTATGGAAATGACTGATATGAATAAAGTATATCCTATCGATGAAAATATAATTGAAAGAAGTAAAAACTGGTTATTAAAACATCAGCAATCAGATGGTTCCTGGAAGGCTTCAGGAGGATATCACTCCTGGACCACAGGAAAATCCAAAAATTTGAATCTCATAGAAACTGCAATTATAGCCCGGGCTTTAAGTGAAACAGGTTATAAAGGAGCAGCTATGGACAGAGCTATTAATTATATAAAAACTAATATGAATAGTGAAAAAGACTCTTATACCCTGGCTCTTATAGCCAATCTACTGGTTTATAAAGAACCTGATAAAGAGGCAACTAAAAATCTTTTAACACAACTCTATGAAACCAGAATAGAAGATAAAGGAAAGGTCTATTGGATTACTGAAGGAGGAACTATTACACAATCTTATGGATTAACAGCCAGTATAGAAACCACTGCTCTTGTAACACAGGCCTTTCTAAAAAAAGGTGTATATGGTGATTCAGTAGAAAAATCTCTTAAATTTCTGGCTACTTCTAAAGACTCGTATGGAACATGGCACTCCACACAGGCTACAGTATTGAGTCTTCAAACACTTATTCTTGCCATGAAAACAGCTATGGGTAAAAATAATAGTGGTAACATCAAAGTAATAGTAGATGGTCAGGAAGCAGGAGTAATTAAAATCACTCCCGAAGAGAGTGATATAGTTAAACTTTTAGATCTGAAATCTTATATCAGGAAAGGAAATTTCAAAGTGGAATTACTTCCGGAAGGTGATATAAAATGTATGTACCAGATAATATATTCCTATTATATGCCCTGGTCTTTCGTGGAGAAAGTGGAAAGTCCAATAAACATATCAATTGAATATGACAGAACTGTCCTTAAAAGAAATGATTTAATTTATGGAAAGGTATATATCTGTAATAAAGGGATAAAATCAGGTGAAACAGTCATAATAGGTATTGGAATTCCTCCGGGATTTGAAGTTATAACTGATAAGTTTGAAACTCTGTTAAAACAAAAAAAGATAGAACGTTTTGATATAACCGGAAGGCAGATAATAGTTTATTTGAGCAGAATGGAACCGGGTAAGGATTTCTCTTTCTCTTATGGTTTGAGAGCTAAATTTCCTGTAAAAATAACCACTCCCCTATCAGAAGTCTATGAATATTATAATGCAAATACCAGGGGTTATGCGCTCCCCGAAAAGATTGAGGTGAAAATGTAATGGCCACTATAAATTTTCTGGCATTAATAACAACTGTAATAACACTGGCAATAAATATAATATCTCCTCTCATATTAATGGTAATAACCCTCTGTAATGAATATCTTAAAAGAAAGGATAAGAATAGATTTCTTTCCCTGGAAAACAGCCAGAATATCCAGGCAATTCTTCTTTATTTTACAGGCTTCTTTGTTATAATAGCCACACCTCTTCTGATAGGATCCTTAACAGTTATTATAATAAAATTAATCGATATACGATACAGAATAGGGGATATGATAATCGTATCTCTCCCTGTAAGTGTAATGATACTGATTTCTATAATTTATATCTTAATACTTGCAAGAAAAATCAGAATTGATGATATAAAGTCCCTTGGTACACTCAAATATTCTTTTGTCTTAATGCAACTTATTATCCTCGGTCTGATACTTTTCGAAGGTCTGATACTTTTTAGCAGTATGTTTAATTTCAGGCTTGATGAGGTCTTTTGCAAAGTAGATCTTTTACTGATCCTGGGACTTGCAGGTTTAATTTTTATGCCATTTATTCTGTTTTTTAATGTTATTTCTCATATTTCGAAGCCAGTAAATAAAACATAAAACTTAAGTCTAAATCCGGGCAAGAACCGTTCCCTTTGCCACACAGTTTATACTGTCTTCAGGTATATAAAAACATACCCCTATATCACGGGTTAATCTTTCATCAAGTCCTCTCAAAAGTCCTCCTCCTCCTGTAAGGAGAACACCATTATCAATTATATCAGAAATAAGTTCAGGAGGGGTCTTCTCAAAAACCTTCTTTATACCTTCCAGAATAACTTTTAATGACTCTTCCACCGGTTCCTTTATTTCTTCATCAGTAAGTGTTATAGACTTGGGCAGACTATCTATAAGATCTCTCCCCTTTACCTCCATACTCATAGAAGTATCCATAGGTACGGCAGAACTTATTTTTATTTTAATTTCTTCAGCTGCCTGATCTCCTATAATAAGATTATAAATCTTTCTTACATATCTCTTTATAGCTTCATCCATTTTATTGCCACCTGACCGCAAAGATTCACTACAGACAATATCACCGAGTGATATGACAGCAATATCAGTTGTACCTGCACCAATATCCACTACCATATGACCGGCCGGTTTATGTATAGATAATTCTGCCCCCAGGGCAGCCGCTAAAGGAGAGGGAATAAGATGCACCTTTTGAGCACCTGCAGCTAGTGCGGCTTCCTCCAGAGCTCTTTCTTCTATACTGGTGAGCTTTACCGGTACACTCAATATGACAAAAGGCTTTACCAGTTTTATCTTTCCACAGACTTTATTTAAAAAATACTTTAACATAAACTCGGTAGCCTGATAATCAGCTATAACCCCCTCCTTTAGAGGATAAATAGCACCTATATCAGGATTGGTTTTACCTAACATTTCTTTAGCATTTTCCCCAACGCACATTACTTTATTATTTTTTTTACTTATAGCCAGCACTGAAGGTTCCCGAAAAAGAATACCCCTTTTCTCAATAGCTACAGCGACATGAGATGTTCCTATATCAATTCCTATTCTCATAATTTATTCTTCCTTAAAACCCAGAAATTCCAGGTCTTTTCAAACTTATTCCCCGATTTATCACTTCCTCTGAGAGTGACAGAATTTTCCCCTAAATTCAGTAGAGACTTTACCTTATAACATATCATATCTTTAGTAATAACAGTATCGCCTGTTAAATCTCTGTCAGACAAAGAAAAAGATATAGAATCTCTATCTATAAGGCTCCCTTTTTTTAAATCAAATAATATATAAATTACTGTTATATCCTGATGGACAACTTCTCCATCAGCAGGAAAAAATTTTTTAATTACCGGACCGAGTGTATTTATATAAACAGGATTATGAGCTTTTATAGAAACTTTATTCCCCTGTCCATCAGAAAACTTAACAACTAATTCTCCACCTCTTAAAATATCTCCTTTCTTTACATGATATATACCTTCATATAAACCGCGAGATTTTTCTAACATAGGAATATTTGTAAGATTATAAATAGGCTTACCTGTAATATTCATCAAAGCCTTTCCTCCAGGAGATGCTTCCAGGGTAGCTACAAACTTTTCTCCTGCCGAAAGAGGCATGAGGGCATTGTGGATAAGAACAAAATCTCTGGATAATTCTTCAAAATCTCTATAGTCTATATAAACACATTTATTTGCTTTTTCCCAGTTAATATACGCTCCAAAAATCTCTTCAAGGAATCTCAGAGGTATGAAAATTTCATCCTTAATTCTAATAGCTGGTATACTCAGAGGAAACCACTGGCCATTAATTTTTACCTGTTTAAAACCTGTTCTAAATCTAATTTCTTTATGACCGCAACGTAATATTATATTTTGAGATGGGGCATCCCAGCTAAGAGAACCACCAATATTATTCAGAATATCTTTTAATGGCACAAAAAGTCTGCCATTCTTCTCTAAAGGAGATGAAGAAAATTTTACTACTTCCCCGTTAAAATAAACTCTTAATTCCTGTCCTTTTATTTCTCCGGGGATAATTAATAAAATAAAAACCAGAGGGATTACAATATTTTTATAATTCATTTGAAACTAAAATTAATTCATAGATATAGGAATTACCAGTATTACATCTTTAGAAGATTCCTTCTTGAAAGGACAGACGTAACATTTCTTTTTAAAATCATCCGGTTCATCATCAAAAGAATTTTCATGAAATTCTTTGTAATTTATACAATAATTTCTTAAGGGACAATACTGGCAACTCAAATTATCATTTTTATCCATATTATTCTTCAATTTCTATAGTTAAATTATTATTAGCTTTCAGCTTTCAGCTTTTTTCCTTAAGCTGATTGCTGATAGCTTTAAACATAAAAGATTTATTTTTTCTGAAGCTAATAATTTAACAATAATGAAAATTGCTATGCATTTAACTTGAGATATGTCATAGACAATGTATTTATTCTGAAGATCATACAGAAATCCTTTATTTGTATTAGAAGTTAAATTTCAATAACTTACGAAATTCCCATAAAAACTGACTGTTGCCTGCTAATAGCTGAAGGTTTATAAAAATTCCTCTTTTCCACAGGAAAAAAAAGGGATTTTTTGTTATATGTTGAAATTTTAAATTAATTAATGTACTTTTCCGGACTAAGGAGTGAGAGAACTTGATGGAAGTACCAAGTGGTAATCCTCTAATAGAAAATGTTGAATTGACATATAATGATATAGAAATAATGCATAGAAATCTTCAGGAAGGAAGTTTTACTGGCTATATCAAACTGAGTGGAAGTAATGGAGATGGCTTTATTTTTATGCTCCATGGAGGTATGATATATGCTCTGGAATATGTTAATGAAGTCTACCAGGCCACACCTGAATGGCGATTAAAAAACAGAGCAAAAAATGAACTGCTAAAAACAAGCACTTACATCTTATCACCTTCACTGGTAAGTATTTTATCACAGATTTTTGCATATGACTCAATCTCTCTCACAAAGAAAAAACTAACTACTGTTTTAAAAGAACTGGAACAGGATGGATATTGTGGTATAATACAGGTAATAAAAAGTGATATTAGTTACTATATCTTACTTGATCAGGGAAAACCTATAACGGATTCTATACTTGAAAACTATGGGAATATAATATGTGGAAATAGATCACTGGATGCACTTATAAATGAAGAATCAAAAGGAAAAGTAAAATTAAAATTTCTCGGACAACGTCAGGGAGAAATAGACTTAAAGAAAAAACAGGTAGAGCGTGACCTGAGTAAAATTAAAAACCTTATTGTTATTGTAGAAAAAGGCATATTTATCGGTGATGCCCTGAAGGTTGATAATATTCTTATGGATGACTGGTATCAATTAGAAGAACCCGGTAAAAAAATCAATGATATAATAATAGAAAATGATAAAGGAAATTTGATTGCCTGTAAGGTACAGGCTAAAAAGAATATAGGTGCAAATAAAATCTATGTTCCAGGTAGACTCCTCAAAAAGCTTGAAACAAATGAAAATGAGTCACTCATAGTTATCCCAAAAGCAACTTAAGAGAGTCTTTATAAGGTAAATACAGATGTTTTGTGGAAAATGCGGTCAATTGAATAATGATTTTGACCAATTTTGCATTAGCTGTGGAAGAGAATTGAATGATCCTTCTTCTTTTATAGAAGAAAAAGATTCCAGTCAGGATACTTCCAGGCTCAAACAAAAATTCCCGGGACTTTCTTCAAGGTTTTACGAACACCCTGATGATAAAAAAAACCTTAAAGTTATGCAGAGTATACCCCTTATGGGGGATATAATGAAACAGTTTTTCAAATACTGGCATAATATAAATTATGAAGTAACTCTTACTGCTAACAGCGTTAAAATCACTGAAAAACATTTTCCCAGAACATATGAAGTGTTTAAAGAATGCGCTGAGATTCTTGATTTAAAAAAACTCCCAAAATTTTATGTCAACCAGGAACCCAGAGTTCATGCCTATACTACCGGTGCAGAAGATACTTTTCTTGTAATAAGTTCAGCTCTTATCGATCTTATGAGCAGAGATGAATTATCTTTTATAATAGGTCATGAAATGGGACATATAAAAAGCAACCATGTCCTCTACCATGATCTGGCCAACTGGATAAGACAAATCGCTACTGTTGCAGGAAACTTTACTTTCGGAATTGGAGAATTAATAGGTATGGGACTTATGACAGCTATAATGAACTGGATAAAAAAATCTGAATTTACCGCAGACAGAGCGGGACTTATTGCCTGCCAGGATGTGGATGTAGCAACTAAAGCTCTGATAAAACAGGCTCTTGGTTCAAAAAAACTTTTCTCCCAGATAAGTATCAGCGAATATCTCCATCAGGGAGAAGAATTAGAAGATGAAGAAGATAAAAGTACATTTTTCAAAGCTGTTAAAATGATCCAGAATGCAACAATAACACATCCTTTTACAACTACAAGAGTTAAACTATTACAGGAATGGGCAGATTCAGATTGTTATAAAAATATAATAGATGGAGATTATCTGGATTCATCTGAAAGCCCCCGGGAAGATATAAAAGAAGATATAAAAGAGGAATTAGAGTGTTCTTTCTGTCGTGCATCAGTTAATCCTGATGACACTCTGTGCCCCCTCTGCGGCCATACTCTTTTTAAAGCTCCTCCCATATGTCCTGAATGCTTTAGAGATATGGAACCACACTGGAAAAAATGTCCTCACTGCAATAAAAGACTGACTCCTTCAAAGGCAAAAATCTGGGTATATAATAAAATTAAAAGTGCCAGATCCTTTATGGGAGAAAACATTAAAAAGAGTAACCCTTTTAAACGTGAGACGTGAAGCGTGAAACGGGAAACGTGAAAGGGGAGACATTTTTTACCAGGAGTTACGCATTTTCAAAATTAAAAAGATAAGGATTCAAAATACATTAGCCAGGATTCAGGAGTTTAAAAAATTATTCTGACTTCTGACTACTGACTTCATTGGATCTTCATAAAAATTTGCGTAATACCAATCTACCATCAAACGTAGTAAAAACAGCCTTGAAGCTACGGAAAAACGAAGTTCTCCAAAGGACAAAAAGATGGCGTATTTAAAGGAATTGCCTCAGATAAAGAAGTATAAGCATTCATATTTTTTTGGAGTAGCCTCAAGGCTGTTTTATTAGTACACTTGATGAATAATTGGTATAACTCCTGTTTTACTTCTTCTCGCTTTTCACTTTTCATAAGAAACAAATTTATGATATAATTACTCAGGGGTGTTCCTTTTGAGAATAATATGTCCTAACTGTGGATCAAATACAGATAAGAATGAAAATTTCTGTCAGGACTGTGGTTTTCTTTTAAAAGAAATACCTTCTTTTATACCGGTTAAAAATAATGTCTCTCTTTCAAACAAAGATAATAATGACACTCTTACTATAACAAGAACAAGTGTATCAATACATCACAAATCTGCCATGGTTTTACCTGAAGGGTTTCTTCTTAAAGAAAAATACAGACTCTCTTTTCTCACTCTTGGAGGAATGGGCAATATATATCAGGCAATTGATATAATGACCGATTTAAAATATATAATTAAAGAAGCCTATTGCCCTTCCATAGAAGAAAAAGAAATAATGACTATGGCTTTACTTCAGGAAAGGGATACCCTTGCCCGTCTTTCTCATCCCGGCATAGTAAAAACCATTGATCTTTTTCAATACCTCGGGACATACTATCTGGTTCTGGAATATGTCCAGGGGAAAAATCTGGACATTTATTCAAAAAAGATGAATATATTTATAGATGAAAAAGAGATTTTAAGCTGGGCCATACAGATCTGTGATACACTGGATTATCTCCATAATCTTCCACAACCTATGATTTACCGTGATTTAAAACCGGAAAATATTATGGTAGATGTATTCGGAAGGGTAAAACTGATAGATTTTGGAATTGCAAGATATTTTAAGGAGAATAAAAGCAGAGATACTGTGGCAATAGGAACACCGGGGTTTGCGGCTCCTGAACAATATGGAAAGAAACAGACTGATCATAGAGCAGATATTTACAGTCTGGGAGCAACCATACATTACCTGCTTACAGGAAGTGATCCTAGAGAAAGACAGAATCCTTTACTTTTTCCTCCTATAGAAACACTTAATCCCGCCGTTACTCCAATAACCAGAAAAATTATCAATAAAGCAATAAAAATGGAGAGAGAAGAGCGTTATCAGACAGCCAGAGAAATGAAAGCAGATCTGGAACATTCAATAAACGCTCAGGAGACATCCCTTATGAAAAGAGGAGATATGGAAATAGTTCAAACTTCAACTTTTGCTAATGTCCATCCCGGTCTTCTGAGTTTTGTTCTTCCTGTAATAACATCTTTTCTTACGATATTTTCCATGGGTATATTTCCAATTGCTTCTCTTTCCCCATTCATAGTGAGTATATCTTTTATAGCAGGAACAATACTTGGATTTAAAGGAATTATAAAAGACATGAAAACCCAGAGTTACGGTATGCTTGTAATTTCTATAATGGGCACTGCCATAAACCTGCTGCCTACTATTACCATAGGGCTTATATTGCTTGCCCTTTTGTTTTCAGGGGCTTTTTAGAAGGTGAAAGGTGAAAAGTGAAAAGATTATGTACAATACTATATATTTATGATAAATTATATATCACGCTTCACGTCTCACGTCTCACGTCTTCCAAGCTGGGAACGTAAAGTATTCCTGACTCCTATAAAATAATCTATATATTCTTCTTTTTTATAATCTGGATAGGTCCATTCCCAGGTAACAAAGGTCTTATCTTTAAACTTCAGGGTTACTTCAGCATAAATGCCTCTTCCTATATAAATTCTGTGTTGGTGGTCTTTTGTTGTGGCAAGTACAAGTTTTGCTTCTGATATATAACCGGGATCCAGATTAATCCGCCTTCTGCCCTTACTATCACTGTATTTATTTTCTATTTCCTGTGTAAAAAGTTTTGCATCTACAATAGATACAGCATCAATAAGAGGAGTGAAACTTACAAAAAACTTTTTCAGATTTTCCCCCATTTCCTCTCTGTAGTAATCTGTCTGAGCGAAGGGCATAATAGGACTCATACTGTCCACAGAACCAAAGACAGAGGTGAGTTCTTCCGTTATCGGTGGAAAAAGTGTTTCTTCCGAGGAGATCATTCCACAGAAGAGCTTAACTTTTTTAGGAGGTCTGATTTTACCCAATTTCCTTTCCTTCTTCTCACGTCTCACGTTTCACGTCAGTAATGGAGGCACAGGACCAAAATATTGAAAATAATTACATAATATCTTTCCATTATATAATTTTCTCTTTCTGTGAGCTCTCTTTTTAAACAGTTTCTCAAAAGCAGGATGAGATGTTATTATATAATAAGACCATCCATCCAGTCGTTCAAATATCTTACCCATATCCCGGTAAAGTCTTTCTACTTCTTTTATCTCACCCGATCTCTCGCCATAAGGGGGATTGGTAATAATAAAACCATATTTAAATCTGGAACTCAATTCGGCCACAGGACGCCCCTGAAAATGAATAAATTTATCAACTTCTGCCAGTTTTGCATGATATCTGGCAAGACTCAATACTTTTTCATCTATATCAAGTCCCTGTATACGTAATTCTCTATCAGGTTTAATAAGGGTTCTGGCTTTTTCTCTTAATTCAGTCCAGGAATTCTTCGGGATTCTTTCCCATTCTTCCGAGGCAAAGGCTCTTTTTAAGCCGGGGGCCATATCAAGTCCAATCATAGCTGCTTCCACAGGAATTGTACCTGTACCACAGAAAGGATCTATTAAAACCCTGTCATAGGTCCATCGGCTGATTAATATAAGAGCTGCTGCAAGGGTCTCTCTTAATGCCGCAGGACCCACAAGCTTTCTGTAGCCTCTCTTATGAAGGCCTGCTCCACTTGTATCTATTGTAAGAGTAGCTATATCTTTAAGTAATCCCACCTCTACAGTATATAGAGGTCCCGTTTCATTAAACCATTTACGTTTATATTTTATTTTTAATTTCTCTACAATAGCCTTTTTTACAATAGCCTGACAATCAGAAACACTGAATAATTTAGATCTGATAGATTTACCCTGGACAGGAAAAAATGCATTTTCCGGCAACCATTCATCCCAGGGAAGGGCTTTTGTTTTTTCAAAGAGCTCCTCGAAGGTTAAAGTTTTAAACTCTCCTATCTTGAGTAAAATGCGATCTGCCGTTCGAAGATGAAGATTTGTCAGGCATATATCCTCCTCAGAACCGGTAAAAGTAACCCTTCCATTTTCTATATACTGCTCTTTATAGCCAAGGTCTCTCAACTCTCTGGCCACAATAGATTCAAGACCAAAAGTAGAAGTTGCTATTAATTGTATTTTTGACATATAATTATATTAACATAAATAAGTGAAAAAAAAAAGGGATATTTGCCATCTCTCCGGGTAGAACATGGCAAAATAAAGATTGACTGGTTTCAAAGCCAGGAACCTGGAACTGATGATGTAAGACTTTATAAACTTCCCGATAACAAAATACGGCTTACTTCCCTATCTCATTTAAGACTTGCGAAACTTGATAAAACAGGTTTTTCTGTAAATTAAAATAGACAGAAAACCCACTATATTCCCACAAGAAAGTAATGTAATATTTCCCACTGGAGTTGTAATGGATAAAAAGAAAAAAAATATTATACTTTTCAGTGGTTCTGCTGATACTCTTATAACAGTAACTGAACTTTCTCTGGATGATATAATGAAATCCTTTTATTCATAAAAGTCAAAACCCTTTAGACAACAATAAAAGGAAGTAAGGAATATAAAACCTGAAAAGATAAATAATATACTGATATAACAATATCCATTTGTTTCATGATAACCATTAATAAGAATAGCCTGGCGAGGATTATAAGGATTGACAGAACATTCAGTATTGAAACCTTTAGAATAATTTTTTCCTGTTATTGAAATTGCATAAGAAGGCAGAAAAGAAAAATTTGTAACTTCATATCGATCTGAGGTATATTCAATATTATTAACTTTATATGTATATTTAATATGATAGACATAAGGGTCATAATCACGCTCATAAGGACGCCGTGTTGTACATCTTCTATATTTCTGAATATCTGTTATAACACATGGAGTTGAATTCCAGGAAGCAACTTTATTAGCCTTATTTATATAATCTAAACCAAGTAATAACAACATCATACTAATAGTAAATAATGCTATAACAGTACGACTTATAATAAAGTCTCTACTATGTAAATTAAAGGTTAATCTGGATGGTAAAAATTTTGTAAGTAATACTATTAAGCCTATTAAAAGACTGATCATAACCATTAAGTAATTATTACAGAATAATGACAATATACTAAATATAATACATACTAATAAAACGTTCCACATACTCAAGCATCCTTTCATAATTAATCATCTGCTGAAAAATGAATAAACTTTTTCTTCCACCAATTTTTTTATCGTATCCAGAATCTCAGAGGTTTTACCTTCAAACCTCATAACCAGAAGGGGCTGAGTATTTGAAGCTCTCACAAGTGCCCATCCTCCGGGGAAAATTATTCTTGCTCCATCTATATCCACTACCTTGTATTCCTTTTTAAAATGTTCCACTATTTTTTTTACTATATCAAACTTAATTGCCTCAGGACAGGGGAAGCGTATTTCAGGAGTATTTACTGTAGGAGGAATATCTGAAAGTAATTTCGAAAGAGATTGTTCTGTTTTAGACAGAATCTCTAAAACCCTTCCTCCTGCATAAACTGCATCATCAAAGCCGAAATATCTATGGGCAAAAAATATATGGCCGCTCATTTCACCTGCAAGAAGAGAACCTTCTTCAGAAAGTTTCTTTTTTATGAGGGAATGGCCTACCTTCCACATAATAGGATGTCCCCCATGTTTTTCTATATCGTCAAAAAGTGTCTGAGAACACTTGACTTCTGCGATAAAAGAGGCACCGGGATTTTCTTTTAAAATTTCTCTGGAGAAAAGAATCATCAATTCATCTCCCCAGATAATTCCACCCTGTTCATTTACAACACCTATGCGGTCAGCATCTCCGTCAAAGGCTATACCAAGATCTGCTCCTGTTTCTTCTACTTTTTTTATCAGGTCTTTCATATTCTTTACTTCAGTGGGGTCAGGGTGATGGAAAGGAAAATGGCCATCCATATTACAGTAAAGTTCTATAACCTCCATACCGAGGTCTCTGTAAATATCCGGTGCTAAAAGTCCACCTGTACCATTTCCTGCATCTATTACTACTTTTAATCTCCTCCTGCCTTTCTCAAGTCTTTTAAGAATTTCTTCTTTATAAAGAGGTTTAATATCTATTTCAGTGACTCTTCCATTACCAGAAGAGAAATTCTCCTCTTCCATAATCTTTCTTATATTCTGTATCTCTTCACCATAGATGGTACTTTTACCCAGACATATCTTAAAACCGTTATTATCAGGAGGATTGTGGCTTCCTGTTATCATTACACCTCCTTCTACAGGGAGATGAAAAAGAGAAAAATACAGAAGAGGAGTATGACATATACCTGTATCAAGAACACTACATCCAGTAGATAAAATACCTTTTATAAGCCACTTATGTAAAGCAGGAGAGCTTAACCTGCAGTCTCTGCCAAGGGTTATATCCCCTACATTATGTTCTTTATAATAAGTTCCCAGAGCTCTTCCGAGATTTATAATAAGGTCTTCTGGGAAATCTTTATCTACAATCCCCCGGATATCATATTCACGAAATATATATGGATTTATTTTCATAAATATTTCTTCAAATCTCTTTCTTTTAATATTTCAATAATTTCCTGCACTCTCTGAGATTTAGAAAGCTCTGTAACAAGTAGCACATCATCCGTATTTACAACCAGAATATTCTCCATACCCAGAACTACGGAAAACTTATCTGTCTTATTACAGATATAACTCTTCTTTGTATCCAGAAGAAGTCCCTTCCCTTCCAGAATATTTCCATGAGAATCTGCTCCAGGAGAATTAAGTTCAAATAAAGATTCCCAACTTCCCACATCACTCCAAATAAATTGAGCCGGCATAACTGCTACAGGTCTTTTTGTCTTCTCCATTATACCATAATCAATGGAAACAGATTCTATAGACTTATATAATTCTTCCAGAAGAGCACGATATTTATCAGTAGAAATAGCAGATTTAAGATTCTCCAGTTTATTGTAAAGATCAGGAAGATGAATTGAAATCTCTTCCAGAATAACAGCCGGTGTAAAAATAAATATACCACCATTCCAGAAATATTCTCCATTTTCTAAATACTGGATAGCTTTATTTAAATCAGGCTTTTCTACAAATCTCTTTACCCTGTAAAGGGGACCCTTATCTATTTTTTCTCCTCTCCAGATATATCCATAGCCTGTCTCGGGCCTCGTAGGGATAATACCAATAGTAACTATATATCCTTCTTTTGCCAGTGGCATTGCACATAAAAGGGTTTTTTTGAAATTCTCGGTATCAGGTATATAATGATCTGCAGGAAGTACTGCCACAGGTGTACAAGGGGAGCGAAGATACAGATGTATTGCAGCAAGACCAATACAGGGAGCAGTATTTTTCCCCAGAGGTTCTGTCAATATGAGAGAAGGCCTTAATCTTTCATCATTTTCCAGGATACTGTAATGTTCTTCATTTATTACAAGAACTCTATCTTCAGGGGAAATGAGACCATCCAGACGGGTTAAGGTCTGTTCAAGCATAGTATCATTTCCTGTAATTTTGAGAAACTGCTTCGGGAGTAAGCTTCGGCTGAAAGGCCAGAACCGCTTTCCAGAACCACCGGCCATAATCACGGCAAACATAAATTATTAACCTATTTTTCTAATTTTTCTATGAGGTTATTAATATTTGCTTTAGTATTTTTCAAAGTTTCTTTTAATATATTTACCAGTTCTTCTTCTGAATTAGCTACTTTTATAGCTTCTTCTATATTAGAGGTTATATTAGAAGCAGTTTTAGAAAAGACTTCTATAATCTGTCTCAATTCATCACTGACATTCATATCATTGGGATTACTCTTCTTCTCATTCATAAAAATCTGTCCTCTCTAAAAAATGAGAGGTGAGAGGTGAAAAGTGAAATATAATTCATCATGAATTTACAGTAATGGAATTAATCTTTTCACTTTGCCTGCTTCGCAGGAAACTTTGTTTCACTTTTCACCTCTTTTCACTTCTCACTTCTTATAAATCTTCCAGAGCTCTGGCATAACCTCATTAAGACGTTTACCAAGTAAATCTGGCTTATTTGTTGTAACGTCATCTTCATTTTCAAATACTATATAAGGTACTTTTATGCCTCTAATGTCAATATAGTGAGGATCATTACCCTTGAATTCTTCCCAGTCAATTTCTTTATATAATCTTTCTACTTTTTCATCGGGAAGGCCATGTTCAAGAATACTATCTGGCTTATTCGGATTAAACCTTTTACGATTCTTCCTTAAGGATTCCGAAAAAGATACATTTACATATAAAATCGCAGCAGATTTAAGCATATCATCTGATATATGGGCATAAGCTTCTTTATAACCTCCATGTTCAGAACCACGGGAAAATTCAATAATAGTAGTATATTTATCATGATAATTCTCATGATCTCTCAATTTTTTAGTGTACTCAAGGCATATTCTTTCAATAAGAAGATGCCATAAATAGGGATATTTAAAATAAGCATCTTCTGTAGAATGAAGTCTTGGTTTTCCGAATTTTTTCTCCAATATGTGATCTTCTTCAAACCATGTCCAGAGCATAGGGAAATCATCTATTTCTTCAAATTCTCCTATATGAAACAATTTTTTTCTCTCTTCTACAGGAGTCTTCTTCAAAAAATCGATAACCTCACTTTTTCCAGCACCGGGTCTTGCATTTAAAAAGATAATATCAAACGTATCTTTCCCCATAAATATCCACCTTACCTTTCTAATTTTAATTTATTATTTATTTCGACAAATTTTTTTTAAAGCCTTCCTTTTATTTGACTCAAAAGTTTTAAAATGTTAATATAATAGCAATCAGCAGTCAGCAGTCAGCTTTTATAGAAATTATATTAAGTAATGTTATTAAATTTTATGCTAAAGGCTGAATTTAATCAGGCTTTTTAATCTTTAGCTGATAGCTGACTGCTAATCTCAGAAAGGAGAGGTTTAATATTTTGGAACAGGGAAAAAATGATCAGGAAAAAAAGCCCAAAAAATTTGATGAAAAGCTAACTATGAAAATAAAAATAGGTCAGTTAGCACAGCAGACTCCTGCCGGTCTAAATCAGACTACTTCCAGTATACTTTCCAGTATAAAACCACTGCCTCCAGGACTGTTGAAAGAAAAAAAATATGTACCAGAAAAGATTGAAAATAAACCCGCTGTAGATTTATATAATATAGCCAAAATGCCAGTGACTCCTCCTATAAAAACAAAGAAAAAAGATAAAGAAGAGAAAGGTAAAACAGAACAGGATTCAAAAGAAAGACTTATTCCATTGCAGCTTCAAACCTCTCTGTCAGGTCAGAGTCTTATGTACCAGAAAGCTCATGTAAAGTCAGATATTCAAACTGATAAAAGACAACAGGAAAAAACGGCTAAACAACTGACAATAAATACATCCAGTGAAAAAGCCTGTCAATCTATGAGTCTCCTTAAATATATAAGTGTATCTGTTAAATGCAGACGTATTATATATGAGAAAGGAAATCTTTATAGTTTAATAAAAGAAATAGACACCATTCTTTCAGACAATAAAGGGGATATGAATAAAGTAGAAGAAAAATTAAAAGATTTCAAAAACACTCTTAATGATGAGATAAAAAAAATAAAAGAAAACAAATTCCCTCCTGAGACAGATAATAATTTTAAAGAAGCAAAAACAATTCTACTACAGGCAATTTCAATATTTATTGAAGGTTTTGAAGATATAGAAACAGCTCTTTCAGAAAAAGATTATTCTCTCTTAGATAATGCCAGAGATGTTATAGATGAGGCCTTTATAGAAATGGAAAAATATTTTAAGCTCAGAGATGAAATAAAAGCACAACTGATGTAAAAGTATTGGATTATCAATTAAAATTCTCTCCTGCCTTCAAGAGCTTTGAGAAGAGTGGTTTTATCAGCATATTCAATATCTGCTCCCATGGGTAAACCGTAGGAGAGACGTGTAAGTTTTATACCAAGTGGTTTTACTTCTCTGGCAAGATAAAGAGCAGTGGCATCACCTTTAATATCATAATTGGTAGCAAGAATAACTTCTTTCGTACCACATTCTTTTATTCTGGTAATTAATTCTTTTATCTTAAGCTCAGCAGGACCTATACCATCTATAGGTGATATGACACCATGGAGTACATGATAACGTCCTCTGAATGTACCAATTTTCTCCATAGCTATTACATCCTGGCACTCTGCCACAACACATATACTCAGGTCACTTCTCTTTTCGTCATTACATATAAAACACTTATCTCCTTCTGAAATATTAAAACACTTCTTACAGTAAGTTATTTTTTCTTTCATTTCTATTATGGCTTCTGCAAGTTTAAGAGCTTCAGATTTTGAAAGTTTAAAAAGATAAAATGCAAGTCTCTGAGCTGTTTTTGGGCCTATAGTAGGCAATTTAGTCAGCTCATTGATTAACTTCTCCATAGAAGATATCTGGTACATAAAAAATCTCCTTTTAAGATGTGACGAGTAATGCGTAATGCGTAATGGGTGATAGGTGAATTACAATTTACTTATATTATAGTAACTCACCCTTCACTCTTCACCCTTCCTGTTTTCCATTTCCCGTCTCACGTCTCACGACTTTACATTAAACCTGGTATTTTAATACCTCCTGTTAACTGTGACATTCTCTGAGCGGAAAGTTCCTGCGCTTTTTCCAGGGCTTTATTTACTGCTACAACCACAAGATCTTCAAGCATCTCCATATCTTCAGGATCTACCACAGAAGGATCTATCTTTACACTGTGAAGTTTCATCTGACCTGTTACTACGGCTTTAACCATTCCACCACCTGATGTTTCTTCAACTAATTCACTGGCAAGTTGATCCTGAATTTTTACCATATCTTCCTGCATTTTTTGAATTTGTTTCATCATTTTCTTGGGATTCATCATAACAAATTACCTCCTTAATTAATTGGTGAGAAGTGAGACGATAATGCAATAATAGTAAGTACTTTTATCTATCTTTTCACTTTTCACTCTTCTCACTTCTCACTTTTCACTTATATAATAACTTCTCCGCCAAAAAGTTTTGTAGCATCATCAATAGTTGGACTTTCTCTATCAGAATCTTTTATCTTTTTATTTTTCATAGTACCCTGAGAATTATCTTCGAAAAGGCTCATTTCCTGAGCATGTTTTTCTATTAATTTCCCTTTTATCGAAATTTTATTACCAAAAAATCTTTCCAGAACATTTTCAATATTAATCTTATAATATTCCTCCATTTGACTTATATAAAACTTTTTAGGAAAAGATAAAGTCAGCATTTTACCATTAAACTCGGTCACTTCTCCAGCAATAAGAACCTGATATATAGGAAGATTTTCACCTTTAAATCTGTAAAGAAAATCTTCCCATCGATTCTTTATAAGCTCAAAATTTAATTCCTCACCTTTCTTCTCTTCTGTCAGAGGGGGGGGAGGATTGTAAACTTCTTCTTCTATAGTCTCCATAAATATTTCTTCATCTGCAGGTACATACATATTGTATTCTTCCGCAATCTGCTCCATAGCTTCTGAAAAATCATCATCTTTTTCCCTGTTCTCTGAAATTCTGATAGTTTCCTTTACATCAGGAACAACCTTTTCAGGAACAACTTCTTCAGGAACTCTTTCTTCAGAAATAACCTCTTTTGTCTTATCAATTTCCGGCATAGGAGATAATTTTTTGCTCTCAATAATATCTACTGTCTCTATTTTAGTTACAGAATCTTCTGAAGGTTTCCCTCTAATAACAACTGATTTATCAGGGATTAAAGACAATTTTTTAATCTTTTCCTCAAGCTCTGTCAATCTCTCTTCCATTACATCAGGGGATTTGTCTATGGAACGCTGGCAGATACGAAGACATGCTATTTCCATCTGTATATGCCACTGGCTATCCCTGGTAAGCTGTTCTTTAAGATCGGTCAGTATTTTAATAATATTCATTAATCTTGTAAGGGTTATATTTTTTGCCTGACGTTCCAGTTCTCTTATAGTTGCGGGTGTTCTATCCACAAGTTCTTTATGATCGGGGCAGATTTTAACTACCAGGAGATCTCGCAAATACTTTATAAATTCTTTTATTAACTGATTTATGTCCTTACCTTCTTCTACAAGCTTCCTTGTCAAAGTGAGTATTCTGGGAGTATCCTGATTTACCACGCAATCAGCAAGCTTTAACAATACCTGTTCACTCACTGAACCCATTACTATTACTACATCATCAAGTTTTATATTTCTTCCAGAAAAAGAAATTAGCTGATCCAGTATACTGAGGGCATCCCGGAGGGATCCTTCTGAGGTACTGGCTATCAAATTTAAAGCACTATCACTTATATTTAAATCTTCTTTTTTTGAAATTTCTCTCAAATGCTTCATAGTGTCATTAATGGAAATCCTCTTAAAATCAAAACGCTGGCAGCGGGACAATATTGTAGAAAGAATTTTATATGGTTCTGTTGTAGCCAGAACAAATATAACATGTTTTGGCGGTTCTTCAAGTGTTTTAAGAAGAGCATTAAAAGCTTCTTTTGTTAACATATGGACTTCGTCTACAATATAAACTTTATATCTTCCTCTGGTTGGTGCATATTTGACCTTTTCCCTGAGTTCCCTGATTTCATTTATGCCACGGTTAGAAGCAGCATCAATTTCAATAACATCAAGGGCTGAACCCTGACTGATTTGATTACAGGTATCACATTTATTACAGGGGTTTGGAGTGGGGCCTCTTTCGCAATTAAGAGACTTGGCAAGTATTCGGGCTGTACTGGTCTTACCTGTACCTCTGGGGCCACAGAAAAGATATGCATGAGCTATTCTATCATGCTCAATAGCATTTTTAAGAGTCTGAGTAACATGAATCTGTCCCACTATTTCATCAAAGCTCTGAGATCTCCATTTACGATATAAGGAAACAAAAGACACTTTTATCACCTATTTAAAAAAGTAATAGTAAATTCGACTAAAACATATAAAGTCCTTTTATAGTGATTTTAAAAAGTTATTTCTAAAACATCTTAATAGTGCTGTACAGCACATCAAAAAATTCCAAACTATTGTAAAATACAATATAGAAGGGGGTAATAAAAATGAATTATATAACTGATTTTAAAGGTGAAATAAGAAATAATCCCGGGAATAATGGTTCCACAGGTAAAAGAACAGAAAATTACGAATCAGAAACTGGAAGAATGGCATATGCTTTTTCAACACTCCATTTCAATCAAAATCTCATACAATTTGCCGAAACAAAAGCAAATACATTGCTTTTAATTAACAGTATATTTCTTGCCACTGTGACAACTATGATGGAGAGAGGATTGGGTCAGGATCTCATAGGAAATGTCTTTCAGATAGTAAAGATATTATTCTTTATAACAAGTGCAATTTCAGTAATTACATGCCTTATGGTAGTAATTCCCAAAAGTGATGATCCTTCAGAAAATAAAAGACGGGATATGATATTTTATATGGATATACTCCAATATAACAGTATAAATAATTATACCTATGAATTCCATAGAACTAAAGCCAGCACTCTCCTTGAAGATATACTGAAAAGATGTTATATGATATCTAAAATTGCCTCTTCAAAATACAATAGATATAGAATGTCTCAGAATATGACATTTCTCTCCTGTACCTTCTGGCTTTTGACTACGTGTTTATATTATTTCCACTAAATCGTGAAAGGTGAAAAGTGAAAAAAGGAAATATCCCTTTCACTTTTCACTTTTCACGTTTCACTATATCAGGAACCTTAAATTCTCCCTTTATAATAGCTTCTCTCTTCTTAGCTATAAGCTCTTTAATATCTTCTGGAATTTTTTCCTCCAGTCCATGATATGGTGCTAAATCCACACCACCTTCTACCATATCATAAAAGTACTTTTCCTTGAATTGACCGGCTTCCAGATCCTTGATCATTCCTATTATAGAGGTATTAACGTTAAGAACAGTACTCGTAATAACTGTATCAGGTGCCAGTTCATACTGATCTGCTATACCACCTATGGCATATACGCCTTTTTCCTTACATGCCTGAATACAGCCAAGGCTTATGCCATCACCATTACAGTAAACCACATCTGCTCCCTGTTCTATCTGAGCGATAACTGCTTCTTTACCTTTTGCCACATCATCCCATGCATTCAGATAAGTCACAAAAACCTGAATATCCGGTTTTACAGCTTTAGCTCCGAGTTTATAACCTTCCAGAGCCCGAACCACATCGGGCACATCATAACCTCCTGTAGATCCGATTTTATTAGTTTTAGACAGGCTCGCCGCCAGCATTCCTGCTAAATATCCTCCCTGGTGAGCCGGCCAGTCATAAATAGTAACATTTTTACTACTTTCTATCCCTGTGCCCCAGCCGAACTTTGTATTGGGATAATCCTTTGCCACTTTCTTTACTGCATCTCCGTATTCGAAACTGTGAGCCAGAATTAAATCATATTCCTGTGATGCATAGTCTCGAAGAGCAGTTTCCACATCTGCTACAGATACATTTTCTGAATAAGAATAGTCAATAGAGAGAACTTTTTTTGCTCCTACCAGGCCCTGATAACCTGCGGCATTCCATGAAACATCATTAATTTTACCGGGCATTACCATAGCTACTTTCCAATTTTCTCCGCCTGATTTCGGCGCCGGTGTTACCTCTGAAGTTGGAATGGCAGGTATTTCTCCTGAAGTTGCTGTAGGACTTACCTGTGTGGCTACTTCAGTAGGAACCGGAGTTGTCTCTCCGGTATTCTTCTGACAGGCATAGAACGTTATAAGACACATAAAAAGAATAACAAATAAAATAAAATATCTGTTTTTCATAAACTTTTACCCCTTTCCGATTTTTAAAATAGAATTTTATATTTTTCGTTAGAAATGTTACAAACTCCTTTTTTATATAAATAGCTATTACTGAGGTAAAGAGTGAAAAGAAGGGAAACCTTATTATCTCAGGCTTACAGAATTTCAAAATATATCTTTCTGTAAATAATTCTGTGAAGATTAACCTGGTACGGAAACAGGTAAGTTAGTATCCATCTCACAGGCCTGTCCCTGTCCGGGCTCTTACGCAAAAACTATGATCCTGTTACAATAAAATCTATTATTACAGAATATACGGTTTTGTATTTATTTAAGTTATAACTTTCTCCTTTGACGGCATATCTTTTGCTCCAGAGCCCGGTCAGAGACAGGTGTACACGCATTACGCTTTATAATCCTATTTTTCAGCTTCATCACAGAAAAATTTACAGATAAAAAATTGCATAACTCCTGTTATATGGTAAAATATCATCAGGAGTAATAAAATTATCCTGTAAACATTTCCTGAAATACTTACAGTGTTCATGGAGAAGCCCTTAAGGAAGTTTTTAATTTAGTCTGCGACTATCTATTATAGAAAGGAAAAAATTTATGAGAAGGTATGAAGATATTATACCCTTATTAATAGCAGTAATTATTATTTTACTAACTGTTATATTACTACCACCTATGGGACTCAATATTCTCCTGGCAATAAGTACAGGACTTTCCATTCTAATATTAATAATTTCTATATACATTAGAGATATCCTTAACTTTGCTGTATTACCGACACTTGTCCTGTTCACCATACTATTTCGATTATCTCTCTATGGGGCATCAGTTCGTCTCATATGGTCTTTCAGCCAATCAGAGAAGCCTCTGACAGGACATATAATTACTTACACAGGCCAGCTCTTTACAGGAGGACATCTTTTTCTAATCCTTTTTCTTTTCGGATTTATAATTATTCTGAATTGTATAAATGTCTCTAAAGCAAACCGTGTATCTCTAATTGCTCCAAAATTTGAACTGGAACCTATGGTCGGTAGATGTTATATGCCAATAGATCCCGACTTAAATGCAGGTCTTATTACTCCGGATGAAGCAAAAGCCAGAAGAATGAGGGAAACTATAAAAGCTGATTTCTATTTAGCTATGGATGGAGCAGGCAGGTTGATAAAATTTGAAGCCCTGGTATCAATTATCTTAATTCTCGCAGGAACTACAGGTGGTATTATCTTTGAATTATTCCGCCACAGAATGACTTCTTTTGATGCTTTCCTTTATTACAGCAATCTTTTTGTAGCAATCGGTTTAATAAATACCCTGTCATCATTCCTTATCTCCAATGCCTCCGGTATGATTATAAGTCGTGACTGCTCCGGGGAGATGGAGGATGCTCTCTACAGAGCTACCACACTCAGGCCAAAAACAATGTTTCACATAGCAGAGGTTATGTTCGTTTTATATGAAATGGTATATTTCAAATTTCTCCTGTTGCCGACATTCCCATTCCTCTTTTTCTTCATCATCTTCAGTATACTCGGATGGATCTTAAGACACCATTATGGAGATATTACAAAAACAAGAAGGGAGGTTATACTTTCTTTTATTATATATATTATACTGGTGGTTTCTTATATAGTAAGTACGCCGAAGATCAGGTAATGCATGAGAAGTGAAACATGAAATTTTCTCCAGTATCTGGAATATTTATATTGTCTATGATATAGTAGCATAAAATAACACTTTTAGGAAAGTAAGGGATAATCCATGCAGGAACTGGTCATATTAATAGGCTTTCCGGCCTGTGGTAAAACTACTTTTTGTCGCGAACACTTACCTGATCATATAAGAATTTCCCTTTATGAACTCATACATATGGTAGGTGGCAATAAAGAACTGGCAAAAAAACTGGAAATAAAATCTATTGAAAAATCCCTGGAAATGGGCTTTAATGTAGTGATAGACAGAGTCAATCTCACTAAAAGAAGAAGAAAAAAGCTTATTAAATGTGCTAAAAAGAAGTCTGCCTCTGTAAGAGGTATCTGGTTCTGTATCCCGGAAGAGATCTGGAAAGAAAGAAATAATCAGAGGAAACCCTTAAATAAAGATTTATCTCCCTCTGTTCCTCATGATAAAATAGAAGAGATGAAAAAGGAGTTTCAGGAACCATCAATAGATGAAGGGTTCAATGAGATAGTATGTCAAATGTTATAGAGAAGATTTCAGAGGTTCATAAGATGCCTGATAAAAGTGAGAAGTGAAAACTTTTCACTTTTCACTTCTCACTCCACATTAACCAGTTCATACTCCTTTACCCCAAGTCCAATCTTAACTCCATGTTCAATCTGAATCATGGCATTCTGATTGTCATAGGCAATCTGTGCCAGGGTGCTTTTATTAAACCTGGCTGTAAGCTCGAGAGTTGCCATATCTATGGCTACAGGATCGGAAGAAGCAAGAATACCAATGTCAGGAATTAATTTTTCCTGTATCTTTCCCCAGCAGTCACAATCTTTTGTCATATCAACCATAAGATTAAAGAAGAAACTTTTTTTATGTTTAACTGCTCCGAGTGCATGTTCAGTCATACACTTCTGAGTAAATCCTGCCTCAGCACCCCAGTCAAAACTGACTGAATCATAACGGCATACAGAAAGACATTCACCGCAACCGACGCATTTTTCCTGGATAATCCAGGCTTTTTTTTCTTTTTCTATAATGGCATCTTCGGGACACCACTGCATACATTTTTTACAGAAAACACAGGTTTCCTTTATGGAAGGCTTCATTGCCGAATGCTGCTTCCTTTTCCCTTTCCTGCTGGCAAGACCCATACCTATATTTTTTATACATGCACCAAGACCTGTTACTATATGGCCTGTGGCATGACTGACTCCAATAAGGACATCTACTCCTATAATTTCTTTGGCTATATGAACCTTTTCATTTAACTCTCCATTAATAGTAACACTTCCTTCCGTATTTCCTAAAAGTCCGTCAGACATAATAAAAGGAGCACCAATTTTATCTATTCCAAAACCAATTTCATGAGCATATAAAATATGATTTACAGCATTACTCCTTTCACCTTTATAAAGGGTTGATGTTTCTGTTAAAAATGGCAGACCTCCCTTTTCCTTTACTTTATCTACAATAACCTTTACCGGTTCAGGTTTCATATGGGTAATATTTCCTTTTTCTCCTACATGAATTTTAATTGCCACAAAATCTTTTTCTGAAATAATACTGGAAACATCTGCAAAATTATAAATCTTTTCCATTGCCAGTGCCTGTTTATCGGGTGAAGCCCCGTCTTCTAATTTGATAAAATATACTTTTGATTTCATAATCTTTAACAACTCCTTATGTCGTAATGCGTAACACGTGATGCGTAACGCGGATTATTGTCCAGGAAACTATTATAAACTTTAAATATCTTAAATGCAACATCTTGATTAATTTTCTGTGATATTATATTATTGTATAAATTAAATTTGTGAGACAGAAGACGGGAAAAGCAGTGAGCAGTGAAGAGATTTATAGGCGAACCCCTGTGTTCGCCCGGATTACGCATTACGCATCACGCATTACGTGTCACCTCTCACCTTATAATTATGGACGATAACTATATATACATACTTATAGTCTCAATCCTGGGAGCAGCTATACGCTCAGGCACACCTGTATTATTTGCTACTGTAGGAGAAATATTAACAGAAAGATCAGGGATTCTTAATCTGGGACTGGAAGGCATGATACTTACAGGAGCAGTCTGCGGCTATGGCGTCAACCATTTTACAGGCAATCTCCTTCTTGGGGTACTGGCAGGAGTTCTTGCAGGAGGAATTATAAGCCTTATCCATGCTTTTCTTACGGTTACTCTCAGAGCAAATCAGGTGGTAAGCGGTATAGCTCTTACTATATTCGGCACCGGTGTAAGCGGACTCTTCGGAAAAAATCTGGTGGGAATTCCCGCACAGGGTTTTAAACCGCTTCCCATACCGGTTCTTTCAAAAATTCCATTACTGGGTGATATACTTTTTGATCAGGATATTCTCGTTTATTTCTCCTATATATTAATTCCTTTAACCTATTATTATATATTTAAAACCAGGGCAGGACTGGAATTAAGATCTGTAGGAGAAAACCCGCGAACAGCTGACTCTATGGGTATCAATGTAACCTGGATAAGATATTTCTATGTATTTGCAGGTGGTTTACTCTGCGGCCTCGGAGGGGTTTATCTTTCCCTTGCCTATACACCCATGTGGGTACAGGATATGAGTGCAGGCAGAGGATGGGTGGCTATTGCTCTAGTTATATTCGCCACATGGAACCCGCTGAAAGCAGCCTTCGGAGCATATCTCTTCGGAGGTGTAGAGGCACTGCAACTCAGAATCCAGGCAATGGGAATAGCAAGTATACCGGCACCTCTTTTAAAAATGCTTCCCTATATATTTACAATTCTGGTTCTATTGATAGCCACCAGCGGGAAGGCCAGAAGAAGACTGGGGGGGCCTGCTTCTCTTGGAATTCCCTATGTGAGAGAAGAAAGAGATTAATCTTTAATTCCTTTTCTTATAAGTCTCTGATATAATAGCATAGATTAAAGGCAGGTCTTTTCGCTTTATCCTATAAATAATTACAGTGTAATCTTCTACAGATTATTTTAAAAATTTTTCCCTCCTTTTGAAATTAGAATTGAAATAGTTAATTTTGTAAGTTATAATTACAGTTAGAGTAATATGATTTTCTGAGATAAAAAGAAATTCTGACATAAAAAGAAGGTTTTATTATGGAGCAAAGAATTGATAGAATAGAAAAGCTCATAGAAGAATTAGCCGAATCCCGTAAGAGTGACAGGGCTTTAATTGAACGTCATGACAAAATTCTTGCAAATCTGGAACTTAATCAAATAATTATGGGAAAAGCTATAGTAGGTATAGAAAAATCTGTAGAAGGTATAGAAAAATCTGTGTCAGGCATAAGAGAGGATATAGGAAGAATGGCAAGAGCTATGAATGACTTCATAGATGCCGTTGGTTTTAAATTCAAAGACCACGAAGAAAGAATTAATAAATTAGAAGGGAAATAATTAATCTTTCACCTTATTACATCTGCTCTCTTTTTAAAAGAGATTTTATTAAGGAGGTTTAAAAATGAACAAAAAATTAATAATAATCTTTATGGTAATCTTACTGTTTACCTTTCAATCTGTAATAGCTCAACCCGGTGGAGACGACAGAAATCCAAAAAATGAAGGTAAATGCGTAAATGCCGGTACAATAAAGATAATAGACGGAGAAAATAATCTATTAACAGTGGATACACTTAATTACGGGAGAATAATATTGAAGGTAACTCCTTCCACTGAGATAAAGATAGAGAATAATTTTTTAAATTTCGAGGATCTCCGTATCGATGATAACATAGGTTTTCAGGGTTTCTGGAGTGGAAATCAGGTTTCTGCAGTAAACATTGATGTTCTGGAGGGTAATCCCACCACTTATTATGCCCTTAAAAATGATGTAATAGCCAAAACAAAACAGGGAGGACAGGCAGGTTATACAACATCGGCGACACTTTCCAGATTGATTATAGAAAAAATCATTATAAAAAAGGGGATTCAGGTAAATCTGAGAGTAAGACTCTACAATACAGGATATAATCCTGTGGAGGAATATTTTTCCATAATCCTTTACATAAGAAAATCTCCCGGCGATAATTACGAACAGGTGAAATTCTGGGAAGAAAAGGGAATAAAAGGGAAGAATTATTTATCAAGAGATTACTTTATTAAAGACCCCAGTCCTTATATATTTATGAATTATTTTCAGGTAAAAGCCGAACTTATAGATAAACAGGGAAATATATTTTATACCTTTGAGCAGGACTACCCGGGACAGGACGTATTATGAATCAACCTTTTTAATACCTTTTCCTCTGGTATATTCGAAAAGTTGTCCATCTTCAAGGATGGCAAGAGGTTTCGGACCGGAGCATATACCTGATAGCCCTGTGTTTCCCAGGATTCCTCTTTCCTGAAGTCTATCAGGATGTGAAAAGGTTTCCTCCATTTTATTTATAACAATATTATGATTGTGAGAGGCTTTTATCGATATATTGGCTATAAGAAACTGATCCTGGGAAGAAGATAAAAAACTCAATAAAAATTCCTCTTTTCACTTTGCCTGCTTCGCAGGAACTGCGTTTCACTTTTCACTATTAATTATAAAACAGTCAATAAAATAAAGCAAGGAAATATTTCCTATTCCTTATCTTCCAGAGACTTTATTTTCTTCTGTGTATCCTCAGTGAGTTTACCCTTTTTATCTACTTTTAAGGTTTTTTGATAATACTCAAGAGTTTTTTTCTTATCACCTTTTGCTTCATACTATCAATCCTATATTGTAATAAGGATAGGGATAAGAGGGATCAATAGAAATAGCTTTTTTATAATATTCCATTGCATTATCGTAATCCTTCAGATTGTAATAGACTGTTCCTACTTTATTAAATAATCTCACATCTTCAGAGTAATACTTTAATGCTTTAATATAATAGACTAAGTACCGCTCCAGGTAAAAAAGTATCCAAAAACTTTTAAATATACACACCTGTCCCTGTCCGGGCTCTGGAGCAAAAGATATGCCGTCAAAAGAGAAAGTTATAACTTAAATAAATGCAAAACTGTATATTCTGTAATAACAGATTTCATTGTAACAGGATCATAGATTTTGCGTAAGAGCCCGGACAGGGACAGGCCTGTGAGATGGATACTAACTTGCCTGTTGCGGTACTTAGTAAGTATCGTCCTTTTCTATATAGGTTACTGAACTATAAGAGTTTATTAAGATAAAAACAATTACACAGGTTATAGTTCTCTCTTTTCTAAATAAAACTTGAATTACAGCTTTATTTTCTATCTTAAATAAAAATCCCTTTAATCATTTTTCAAGGATAATCTCCTGAAAGGTCGAATGAATTTAATATCTATCACTCGTCACGTACGTAAGGAGATAATCTTATGAAAAATAAAGCCATACCAATAGAAATGCTTTCAGCCATAAAAAAGATAAGTGTCTTTAGCTGGTCAGCAGATAATTCATCCATATATTTCTTATCAGACATAAACGGAAACTGGGATATATGGGAAATATCCCTTCATCAGGGATATCCCCGGCAGGTTACTGCCTTCTGTGGAAATGTGGTAAATTTTAAACTTTCTCCTGATGGAGAAAAAATAGCCTTTCTTTCAGAAAGAGGGAAAAGTGAGAAGTATGAACTTTTTGTGACTTCTTCCATAGGGAGAGAGACAGAAGAACTACCTGCCTCTTCTATTGAACTGGCCGATCTCGACTGGTCTCCTGGAAGTGATGGGATTGTATATATCTCTAAAGTAAATAAAAAATATAATATAAATATAATCTCTCTATCCACTGGTAAAGTAGAAGAGATAACAGAAACACCTGAATTAAAAAGAGATCCCCGGTGGTCTCCCGATGGAAAACATATTGCTTATTTTTCTATGAGAGGGAACAAAGAGGGAGATATAGTTGTAGTATCAATTGCTAATAAAAAGATATTACACCTTACAGAGAAATTGAAAGGGGTAAATTCCTATCCCAGGTGGTCTCCTGATGGAAAAAAAATAGTTTTTATCTCTGATGGTAAAGGAATAAAAAAGTCAGGCCTCATCTCTTTCCCTGAAGGTCAGATAACCTGGCTAAGTTCCGGAAAATATGAAGAAAATCTTCCCGAATGGTCACCTCAGGGAGAAGATATTCTTTATATTGTAAACAGGGAAGGTAATATGGATCTTATGATTTATAATCTATCCTCACAGAAAACAGAAAAAGTCGGATTCCCTGAAGGTGTCACATCAAATGCCAGATGGTCCCCTGATGGAAAGGCTATAGCCTTCAGATATCACTCTTCCAGAATAGCTCCGGAGATATTCATATATAGAGAGAAAAAAATAAAACAGATAACCCATTCCACTACGGCAGGAATTGATGAAAAAGATCTCTCAGATTCAGAACTAATCTTTTACCCTTCTTCAGACAATACAAAAATATCGGCTTTCTTATATAAACCACCCGGGAAAGGTCCATACCCATGTCTTTTATGGCTCCATGGAGGGCCTGCCCATCAACATTTTAACGGATGGAATCCCTTTATACAGATTATGGTTTCCCGTGGCTTTATAGTACTCGCTCCAAATATCAGGGGAAGCACAGGGAAAGGCAGGGATTATGAAAATGCCCTCTATCGTGACTGGGGAGGAGTGGATCTTCAGGATGTACTCTTTGCCGGAAAATATCTACAGAATCTGGATTTTATAGAAAAGAAAAAAATATTTATAGGTGGTGCCAGTTACGGAGGATATATTACCATGATGGCAATGGTTAAATATCCGAACATGTGGGCAGGTGGGATAAATGCAGTGGGGCCTGTAAATCTGGAGACCTTTTATAAAAATACCACTGCATGGATGAAAGCTTTATTAATAGATAAATACGGTTTTAAAGAGCCTGAAGAGGATAAGAAATTCTATTATGAAAGATCTCCCATAAACTTCGTTGAAAATCTCAAGGCCCCTCTTCTTTTAATTTATAATGAAGAAGATGTGAGGGTTCCGAAAGATGAAATGGATCAACTTATAAATAAACTAAAAAAATACGATAAAGAATTTGATGTTCTTGTCTTTTCGAAGGAAGGGCATACATCATTAAAACCTGAGAGTGAAGTCAGAAGGTATAAGGTTATGGCAAAATTCCTTATAAAGTAAACAATGAAAAGATTTTCTGAGCACTCCTCACTTCTTTTCACTTTTCACTCAATAAAAAACTGCCGAAGGTCGGACTCGAACCGACACGGGGGAACCCCCACTGGTTTTTGAGACCAGCGCGTCTACCTGTTCCGCCACTCCGGCATGTATAAAGATAGTATATGACACAGCGTAATAAAAGTCAATATAGTATTAGAAGTTTTGAAGGAACTTTCAGATATCCTGTCGAATGAACCTTTTCAAACTATCTTTTTAGGAAGATAAAAGGATAAAATGAAAAATATATTAATTTTGTTATTATTTTTATTATTTATCTTTATTCCTCTATCAGCTATGGCAGATCCTTTCTCAGATATCCCTCAGGGACACTGGTCTTATGATGCAGTAAATATGCTTGAAGAAAAAGGTCTTCTAGAAGGCTATCCAGATGGTCTTTTTAAAGGTGACCGTCCTATGAGCCGTTATGAGATGGCTATGGTAGTTGCCAGAGTTATAGGAAAACTTGAACAGATAGAAGCTTCTATTCCACAAATGCCAGATCTTTCTATTTATGCGACAAAGGAAGATTTAGAAGTAATCAATCTACTGGCAAAAGAATTTAAATCTGAGCTTGATGCACTGGGGATAAGGGTTACGAATATAGAGGATTCCCTGGGAAAACTCTCTGAAAGAGTGGATGAATTAGAAAGGGTTTTTATAAGAGGAGATATGACTGCTGTTGGATCCTCTGTGGGATTTACTAAAGGTTACTGGGAAAACCCGGATCTTCCAATTCTATGTGAAGATTATGGAGGTTATGCTCTCTCTCCCGGTTTTGCCTTTACCTCCAGGCTTAACCTGGATATAGGTATAAATATAAGTGAAAATTTCACAGCAGGAGGTACTCTTGTTGGGTACAGTGCCTTTGGAGATGCTCCTGTGGCCTATACATGGGGCGTTATTCCTCCATATAATTCATCAGGATTTTCCCTGGATAGCGTATATAACAGTGGTATTAATTTTCAGGGCAATTTAAATAAATTATGGTTCGAGACAGAGGGCGACTGGGAAGTAAATGGGACCTTTGGAGAATACTGTCCAGAAAAATTTTCTCCTCTCATGTACTATGGTATAGTCACATCTGCTTACTGGGCACCTGATAGACTTCCCATCAACGGAATCGACATAAAGGGAAAACTTTACGGTAATTACAAATTTGAACTTCTCCAGGCAGATGATCTCACCTGGATAGATTATGGCCCTTATCCTATTTATTACGGATATAATCCCTATGATCTCTGGGCTTCAGATTTTTACCAGAATAATGGCTATCATAACAGAATGTACGGTGCTCTTGGAGGCTATGAAAAGAAAGATATGGATTTTGATATATCCTATCTTCGTATATATGAAGACAGAGCATCAAGACCCGGTTGTGATCTGATTCCAAAAGATGAAATTCTATTCGGTGTAAGAGCCAGTTACAGATTATGTGAAGATAAACTCAAGATCTTCGGAGAATTTAATAACAGCTGGTTTGATTATAACCTCTTAGATAGTAGCAATCCGAGAGAAACCGGTAATGCCCTGATTATAGGGGGAGAAGGAACTATATCTAATTTTTATTATAAAGGACAATTTATCCGACTTGAAGGTAATTATGAACCTTTTAATTTCCGCCAGATCTTTGAATTTAAATTTACACCATCTTTCGAAATTGGAGAAGAAATTTATATGCCATCACTTTATCGTCCCAATAGAATAGGATTTGATGGTCATGTAACTTATAGTTTTGATGAAGAGAAGGGTAATATACTGGGAGGCATAACCTGTTTCAGTCAGATAGATCCAACTCTTGATATAAATCCGCAGACTACTATAGGTTCAAATTATGGTTTTCAGGATCATTCCTTCTTTAATAATTCTACTGATAAAGGCAAAGAATTTTATTACGATATAGGAGGAACATACCATATTACAGATAAATGGTATGTAGAAGGACACTTCTTTTCCTTTAATTTCCAGAGAGATTATCCGGAATATATCCATGATCAGACCAGACGCTATGTCCATATAGCAGGATCTTATAATATAACTGATGAATTAAAATTATCAGGTCTTTATCAACTTGCCACAATAGATGGTATAGACGATTACGGTTATAATACCGATATAACCCTTAATATTCCAGGAGTGTCAATGGCTTATAGCTTCAATGAAAATACTACTCTCGGAGTAGATTACAGATTTTATAACTATAATGACAATTTAGATGTGTTAAATGATTATAATGCCAATAGAATCTCTACATGGATGCAGTTATCTTTTTAGAAATGAAAATGTGTGACACGTGAGGCGTGACACATGACACACGTGTCACGCCTCGCAATCCTATAAAACAATGGAGAAATAATACATGGACTTTATTTATTGTTCGGTCTGTAAAAAACCGAATCCCGGGAAAATTGATTTTTGTGAACACTGTGGCTCTGCTCTTATTGAACTTCAGGAAAAAGAACTTTTACCTCCCTATACAGTTCTTCGGGAAAGATTCAAAATAATAGCTATTCTGAAAACCGGCGGTATGGGAAGGGTATATAAATCAGAAGATTCCAATTTAAACAGTATCTGTGCTATTAAAGAATTAGTCCTTGATGGATTTGATGAAAAGGAAAAAAATTATATAATATCAAGGTTTAAATCAGAAGCAGAAATGCTTGCAAAGCTCCGTCATAAAAATTTACCTTATGTTATTGATTATTTCAGCATTAAAGAGAAATATTATATTGTAATGGACTATATAGAAGGCCAGGATTTAGAAACAATACTAGAGGAATCCGGCCTATACGGTCTTGATGTAGAAAAAGTCGTGGAATGGGGTATAGAGATATGTGATGTTCTGGAATATCTTCATTGCCAGGAAAATCCTATTGTTTTTAAAGATCTGAAACCTTCTAATATTATGGTCAGAAAATCTGATAATAAGATTATACTGGTTGATTTCGGACTGGCTGCCAGAATTATGGATAAGACTCCCGGGTCAGTTACATCAATAGGGACAGAAGGGTATGCTCCTCCTGAACAATATGAAGGGGAAAATGATCCGCGAAGTGATATTTATGCAATGGGAGCCACTTTACATCATCTTCTTACCGGAATTTCTCCTATGGTTCCATTCAAATTTCAGCCACTGAAAAAATTAAAACCAGATCTTCCACAAAAACTTGATTCAATAATAATGAAATCTGTTGAACAGGATATTAACCGGCGATATCAAACTATTGACCAGTTAAAAAAAGAACTCATAAAATTAGACGAAACTATTAAAACCAGTAAATCAAGTCTGGTAACAAAAATAAAAGATAGTACCAGTAAGTTAAGTAAAAAATTTAAAGATTCCATAGGTTTAACAACTAATACAGAAGAAGAAATTCAGGAAAAGATTAAAGTTTTCCTCATAGATGATGAAGAAACTCCCCGTGGTCTATTTCGAAATCTTATTGATATAAATAAAGATATGTATCTTGCAGGAGAAGCCACAGGGGGTTTTGATGCTCTGGAAAAATTAAAAAATCATCCAGTCTTCCCTGATGTAATACTTATGGATATTATGATGCCAGATATGGATGGTATAGAGACAACAAAAAAACTGGTAGAACTTTATCCGAATGCAAAAATAGTAATGCTTACGGTTTTAAGTGATAAGAAATCCGTTATAGAATCTTTTAAAGCCGGAGCCAAAGGATATATGATAAAATATAAGGTTGATGAAGTAATAGATGCCATAAGGTCATCTGCAAAAGGAGAAACTCCTATAGAGTCTTCCGTAGCGGGTTATTTACTTCAGGAACTGGGAAAGTAAAAAATTCAACAAATTTGTTACATAAATAAAACAGGATCTAAAGGGTCACGGAGGTAATCCAGGATTAAGAGAATTAAATGACTCATGGAAGGAAGACAGAAAAAAACTTAACAGTCTTGCCGTTATTGCAGAGAAAGCAGTTTCCACACCTTATGCAAAAACCCCTGTTACCCTGGGAGATGGTTGTGTGGTTGTAGACGGTGCCCGTCTTGAAGATACTGATCTTATTGTTCACACCGGTCTTGTTCTTTATCACGATAATATTCCAAATAAACTCTCTGTCCAGGAGGCGAACCCCTGTGTTCGCCCCGGTCACGCATCACGTCTCACCTTTCACTTCTCACTTATAAATAATTCCCCGTCCTACATCGATCTTTACAGTATCTCCTGTAGAAAAAGCTGTAAATACTCCTGGAACTCCCACTAAAACTGGTATACCCGAATTTAAAAGCATTACTTCATCTTCGGGAGTAATATTTTCATCAGCCACTACAAGGCCACTGAGAGGGGAAAGTTTATCTATCAAATCAGAACTGAACTCTTTAACAGCAAGTATATTTCCTTTCTCCGGTTTATGTAAATCCTCAGGTTTTATTGACAGAAGGAGCTTTCCTTCAGCTACCCGGCTTTCCCCGATCCCCCTTCCTCTCAGGAATATATGTCCTAATATCTGAACCTGTAATGTATTTGTACTTCCTGTACCACCTACAGGGTAACCGGCAGAGAGAACTACAAGGTCCTCTTCTTTTACCACACCTGAAGAAATAGCTTTTTCCGAGGCTTCTTTAATAAACTTATCTGTATCTGTATGAGAACTTATAACCATGGGAAAAACACCCCAGGAAAGTTTTAATTGACGTGCAATTACTTCATCTTCTACAAGAGCAACTACAGGTGATCTCGGTCTGTAGAGGGATATCTTTCTTGCACTTCTTCCTGAACTGGTAGACACAATAATTGCTACTGCCTTTAATTCTTCTGCTATCTCACAGGCTGAACGGCTTACTACATCAAGAATTCCTTTCTCAGATGCTCTTTCTGTAAGTATCTTATTATAGGGCAGAGCACGTTCTGTTGTAGAGGCTATAAGAGCCATAATTTTCACTGCTTCCAAGGGGTATGC
>Ga0302241_1000466_pt1 | contig 37406 bp, 31 predicted proteins | sample AAG_UR_Arg_MG_FD_193532 | JGI IMG/M metagenome (GOLD analysis project Ga0302241, IMG submission 193532) | Enriched activated sludge microbial communities from anaerobic digester in WTTP, New Holstein, Wisconsin, United States - AAG_UR_Arg | ecosystem: Engineered > Bioreactor > Anaerobic >... | reverse complement strand
CTTCAAGTTACTTCGCTGACTTCCGTTATTTCCATAATCAGAAATCACTTCGCCGGTTCCAAGCAGAACCGACTTTTTATTTCAGAATTTTGGGTTGTACACTGTTTAGTTTTCAAGGATCGAATGGTCTCACTTGAGTGATCAGCCGCTGGTGCTATAAGCCTCAACCGCAGTCACTATGCGAATTTTAAAGGACCGGTTACCCAGTCCTCAGGAGTCGTCTCAAGCGACCTTAGTTATCTTAACACTAATTTTACGTTCACGTCAACCTGAAATCTCATATCTTTTTTGGTTTTTTATTTGAACAATTTCCAACGAAAATGTCTTCTTTATATAGCGTCATGAACAGCCGTCAATTAAGCCTCTACCGGCTCGGAATTCTCTGCAAATGTCTTGCGATATTCTTTCCCGGGATGAATTTCAAAGGTCGAATAGCCTATGCCATAATCATGACGTCTGAGCAAAATTTCCTCTTCATCATTTGAAAAAATATAACCATTTCCAAAAGTATCGACATAATCCCATCCAAGTTCTTTCATACGTTCTTTTATGGCAGTGTCAGCTTCGCTTCTCTTAGTGATAAACATTAAAGCTTTTTTAGAGACTAAAGCTGCCTTTTTTTGATGCCGCTCAACTTCATATATGCCGAGCATTAAATCAAAAAGGCGCAGTTCATAATAAATTTTTAGCAAGGTGACGATAAAGAAAAGAACAGTCAGCCATCTAATAATTTTTTTAAGTTTTTCGCCCATTTTCAAAGCGATCTCCTCCTCTTCCGTCACATTTAGAGCTTTTGCCACTGGTTTTATTATACACCAGAAAAACCGATTTCAAGCATCAGGTTTACTTTTTCAAAAAATTCTAAATAGTATAAAAAAACATCCCTTCCACCCGTTTACAATCGTACCTTTTAATGCTACACTAATTTTGTCACAAAAAAATATTTTTAGGGAGGAAATGTCTCGAATGAATTCTACCAAAAATCGCACTCTAAACGCAGCAAACAAGAACCCCGGTGAATTCGAAATGGCTTGTGAAATTTGTCATAACTCTGCAGACTTGATTCGATTTAAAAACAAATACGTTTGTGTAAACTGCAGGGATCAAATTCGAGAATCTTTCTCCCAATGGATGTAGCAGTTAAGAGAAAATCATGAATAATTTTAACGAGATTGATGGTTAAACAAAAATTTCAAGACAACGACTAATCTGAAACCTTTCTGACGCCTGTGACTCCAGGCGTCTTTTTAATTATAGCAAAAAAGAAGGCCACGGTGACCATCGGCAAATCGCTTTTTAACGATTTCCGCGGCCACAGTGGCCTTTCTTTTGAGTTTACTACGCCTTAGTTTGTTGGACGACAGGTTCAACAGGCATAAATCCAGGCGCACCGGCTCCCTTACCCGTTCGCCAGCACAAACGCGCCCTCTTCCCTGTCGTAAATAAAGACTTCCCCGGTTTCAATAATGTAGTACCATCCGCTTAAATTCAAGGTTCCAGCCAAAACACGCTCACGAATGTACGGATAACTCCACAAATTCTTGAGCTGCTCCATGACATTGTACTGCTCCATCATCCACTCCCTGGCCTCAGGTCCTTCGCTGGTCATGGTTCTGTTGACTTTCTCCCTGGCGGGTCTTGCCAGCTCCAGCCATTTCCTGGTGTGGGGCATGGTCATCAGCGTCTTCGGCAGATTGAGCCCCGCAGCGCAGCCACCGCAGTTGGAATGTCCGCAAACAATTATATTTTCGACGTTGAGCGCCAGGACGGCGTATTCCACCGCTGAAGTGGTCGCCACAAATTCAGCCGTGTATCTGTAAGACGGGATCAGGTTGGCGATATTGCGTATGATAAATAATTCGCCTGGCAGAGTCTTAGTAATGAGGTTCGGGTCTATGCGCGAGTCTGAGCAGCTGATAAACAGCGTGTGGGGCTTTTGCTCCCGCTTCAGGCTGGAGAACAGCTCTTTGTGTGTGTCGAAGTCGTCCTTTCTGAATTTCACAATACCATCGATCAGCTTTTTCATGAATCAGGTCCTTTCCATAAAAACAGCGCCCCGCCGCCGGGTGTGTGACCGGGTGCTTGGGGCGTGGCGGGTGACTTTGGTGACCATCGGCAGAAGCCTTTAAAAGAGTGCTCTGCCGATGGTGATTTAACTTCCTAATAGCGCGCCAGGAGCTCTGAGGCGTTGGCTTTCGCCTCGAGTAAACCGATGGCCGTGACCGCCTCTACGACAGGGACGGCTCGAACGACAATGGTAGGATCGTGGCGGCCGGTGACGCTGAGTTCGGCGTTGATGTGCTCGCGAAGATCGACGGTCTGTTGGGTGAGGGCAATGCTGGAGGCCGGTCTGAACGTGACTTTCAGGCGCATTGGCATGCCGTTGGTGATGCCGCCGTTGATGCCGCCGCTGTGGTTGGTCTCGCTGACGACGCGGTCGCCTTCCATGCGCCACGGATCGTTGGACTCTGAGCCGCGCATGGCGGCAAAGGCAGCGCCAGCGCCAAATTCGACGGCCTTGACTGCGGGAACGGAGAACAAAAGCTGGCCCAGCAGGCTTTCAATGCCTTCGAAAACCGGGTCTCCCCAGCCGACAGGCAGGCCTGTGACGCCCACTTCAATGGCGCCGCCTATGGAGTCGCCTTCCTCGTGGGCTTTTGCGAGCATGACTTTGGCTTGTTCGATGGCGTCATCTGAGAAAAACGGCATTACTTTTTTGCGGAGCGCTTCTTGATTTTCTTCGGTCACCTGGGATGCCATGTCGTCGATGCCTGTGTCGATTATGTCGCCGACCTGTGCGACGTGGCCCAGGATCCGGATGCCGTGCTCCGCCTCAAGAATCTGAGCGGCCAGGGCGCCGGCAAAGACCAGCGGCGCGGTCAGGCGGCCGGAGAAATGGCCGCTGCCCCGAGGGTCGTTGAAGCCGTGGTATTTGGCGTTGGCGGCGAAATCCGCGTGGGATGGACGCGGAAAGCGCTTCAGGGCCTCATAATCGCTGGACCGCGTGTCTTCGTTTCTAAAGAGCGCCGTCAGTGGCGCGCCGGTGAGCACGTCTTGAAAAAAGCCGGAGACAATTTCGAATTCGTCTTTTTCTGAGCGTTTTGTGGCATAGACGCCCGTACCGGGCTTTCTGCGGGCCATGGCCGCCTTTAATTTTTCAAGGTCTGGCTTAAAGCCTGCTGGGAGGTGGTGGATGGTGATGCCAATGGCAGGGCCATGGGATTCTCCAAACAGGGAGTACTGAATCGCTCTGCCCCAGGTGCTTCTCATAGTGGGTGGTCTCCTTTCGGCGCATTTTATTGGGAGTGTGGTCGCAGGGTATGATTTTCTTTTCTATATTAGGTCTGGCGTGTTCACTTTAAAAAAGACGTCCACGTCTTTGGATGCTATGGGATAGACATACCCCTCGCCGGGCTTTCGAATCAGGATGACTTCCAGACCGGATTCAGTCATTTTCTTGTCTCTCAGGACCCAGTCCTTCAGCGCCGGAAAGTCCAGGGGCGGCGCGGTTTCAAAGCCGAGTTGGGCAAGGGCGGACTCCAGGTATGCTGACGTTCCAGGTTCCGAAAGGCCTTTTTCTTCTGAAAGTCGTGTAATCCACTGCATGCCAAGGGCGACCCCTTCTCCGTGGGTCAAAACGCTGTAGCCGCCTCTGCTCTCCGCGGCGTGTCCCAGCGTGTGGCCGAAATTAAGGAGCTTGCGGTCGCCTGTCTCTTTTTCATCTGCTTCGACAACGTTTTTCTTGATGCTTAAGGCGCGCTTCAGAAGGGCGTTGATTTCAGGCAGAGCGGAAATTTGCTGTGTTGGCTGAGACCGGTTATGTTTTGCCGGTGAGTCCTTTGACTGATTTTGAGGCAGATCCCTGAATTGATTCAGGATCATGGGAAGCAGTTCCTCGTCCCGGATCATGGCAGCTTTCACCATTTCCGCGATGCCATCTCTCAGCTGTCTGACCGGTAAGGTGTCCAGAAATTGCGGATGGATCAGCACTGCCTTAGGCTGATGAAAGGCGCCCACAAGGTTTTTACCTTCAGGCAAGTCTATGGCGACTTTGCCGCCAATGCTGCTGTCCACCATAGCCAGAAGACTGGTTGGAATCTGGACAAAAGACACGCCCCTGAGCCATGAGGCTGCAGCGTAACCGGCAAGATCGCCTATGACGCCGCCGCCAAAGGCTATGACGAGGTCGCGGCGTGTTAAGCCAGCCCTGACAAAGTCACTGTAGAGGCGCGTGAGCTGCTCCAGGTTTTTGCTGCCTTCGCCGTTTGGAAGTACTGAAATGGAAAGGAGTTTGTTAAAATTGGTATCAGAGCTCTGGCACAAAATTGAAGTTGGTGACAGGCACTCAGTTGATGTTGGTGTCAGACACTCATTCGATGTTGGGGACAGGCACAACGTTTCATTGTGTACCTGTCCCCAGTTTTCAATTTGTTCATAAGCCTCGGGATGCAGCTGCAGCGCCTGACAAAGGGTTTTGCCATGCAGCGCCCATACCGTATCATCCGAGACTATGGCGCAGCGGCGCCCCTTCAGCAGCGTTTGAAGCTGACCAAGGGCATTGTCGCCGATGTGGATCTCATAATGCTGATCCTGACCTTTGATGCGCATGTCCAGCAACATGGATTGGGCGTTTATTGAAGGGCTGACAGCGGCCTTCGAATCCGTGTTCAAGATGTCGTCAAGCTTCACTTTTTCTCACCCTCGGTGGGTTGAAGGGCTTTCATCAATTCTGTCTGCAGGAGCGTCCTCGCCCGGTCAACCTGCTCGTCAGAAAGACTGAACCAGATCTGTTCCGCCAGAACCGCCTGCTCGATCAGCATGTCAATGCCAAAGACGACTTTATGGCCTGTCGCTTCCGCTTCGCGGATCAAACGTGTTCTTCTTGGCTTGTAGACGATATCGCAAACATAGGCATCCGGTTTTAAGTATTTGACATCTACCGGTGTCGCATCTTCAAACGGATACATGCCTACAGAGGTGGTGTTGATGACGAGGTCATAGTTTTTAAAGTCTTCGCGATCGACAATATATGCTTTGCCGAAAATCTCGAGATCACGGATCAGTGCGTCAGCTTTCGTCCAGGTGCGGTTGCAGATGCCCACTTCCTTGACGCCATTGTACATCAGGGACCCGGCAATACCGCGGGCAGCGCCGCCGGCACCCAGAATCAGGACCTTTTTGTCCTCAATAGGTCCAATCTGACGGCGCAGGACAGAAACCAGGCCCGGTCCATCCGTATTATAGCCAATCAGGCCTTCCGGTGTTACAGCGACCGTATTGACGGCGCCCAGCTTCTCAGCGAAGGGATCAAGACCGTCCAAATGACCTATAACGGTTTGTTTATGGGGAATCGTGATATTGAACCCGCCCATGCCAATCGCTCTGAAGCCCGCGATGGACGCCCCAAGACGCGTCGGCTCCACATGGAAAGCCAGATAGGCCGCTTTGAGCCCCAGCTCATTAAATACGGTGTTGTGGATCCACGGGGAACGGCTTCCCGCGACCGGATCGCCAATCAAGCCATAAAGGCGTACTTCTTCGGTCAGGTTCATAAAAATTCTCCTTCGCTCATGAGGTTGTTCCATTGTGTGAATTTTCACTGATTATACAGACTCCCCCGCAAAAAGTCCAGTAATTAATGTGAGCAGGTCTTATAGAAGTTGCAGAGGTGAGAGAAACTGGGGGTTGATAGGCGCTAGCCGCTGACACCGAGTTTCACTTAGAAACTTGGTGTCAGACACCCAGTTTCTCGCCCGCGCCGCCACAAAAAAAACAAGGGGAAGCTGGCTCTGCGCCTGCTTCCCCAACCTTTCTCTTCAATCACGGCTACATGATTCAACATTTGCTACGCTTACGCTACTCTTCTTCCCTCCGCTGCTCCGCTTAAGACCATCATACGCAGTAACGGGGCAAGAATCAAGAAAAATATTGATCTTTTTACTCTTTTTTCAATTTTTACCTTTTCAAATGTTCTTAAGTGCAATCCACCGCAATCCCATATCATTCATCTATGGAGAAACTGGGTGTCTGCGGCTAGCGCCTATCAACCCCGAGTTTCCAAATGGAGAAACTGGGTGTCTGCGGCTAGCGCCTATCAACCCCAGTTTCCTCCTAAGCCTCTTCCAGAGGGACTTCCAGTTTCTCGCGAATCCCCAGCAGAGTCATTGGATCCAAAACCTTCCCGGATGCCGGTACACTAGAAACCTTATACGCAAGCACCACATCGTTCCCCGGCTCCGTCATCATAGCGTAATCCACATGACTGCCTTTTTTGAGCCGGACGCACTGCACGCCAACCGTATTTTTAGACGCCTTCTGCGCCACAAGCCCCAGATCAAAGGTCAGCGCCGTATAAGCATCTGCCCCTGCACGGCGTACCAGGAAGAGTTCGCCGCCCTCCCGGGCGAAGAAGATGCCGACTGGCCGGGACTCATCGGCGTATGCCTTGATGAGCTTCTTGCGGTAAGTTTTGGTCTCATAGGACTTGAGCGGCACTTTGGCGACTTTGCCGTTTTCAAAGGCAAAGACCATCTCGCCCTCATAATCCGAGGTGTTGACAATGTATAGGACCTTTTCATCCGGCTCAGTTTCAATCAGATTGTAGACATAGTGCCCCAGAGTAGACGCCTTGTGCTCATCCAGCTCATGGGCCTTGAACTTATACACCTGGCACTTGTCCGTGAAGAACAGGATGTCGTCGCCATTCGTTCCATCCAGGGCCTGGACTATGCGGTCCTCATCCTTGAGCTTGTGGCTGCTGGCCATTCTCAAGGAGGCCAGTGAGACCTTCTTCAAATAGCCATGCTCCGTCAGGAAGAGCTTCAGCGGGAAGGCGTCAATCACGGACTTCTCCTCATGAACCCTGACCTCATTCAAATGAACGACTTCCGTCTGACGGTCCTTGCCATACTTTTTAATGATCTGCTGCTGTTCGGAAATGATAATCTTGTCGATCTCTTTCTCATTCTCAAGGGTCTTCTGAAGCTTTTCAATCTGCTCCTCGAGGGTTTTAGTCTCCGTCAAGCGCTCCAGGACGTATTCCCTGTTGAGATGCCGGAGCTTGATATCCGCGACATAATTTGCCTGGAGCTCGTCAATATAAAAAGCGGACATCAGATTTGGCACGACATGGCTGTCCTCATCCGTCTCCCGAATGATCCGGATCGCCCGGTCAATATCCATGACCACGGCCTTCAAGCCATAAAGGAGGTGGAGCTTATCCGTCAGTTTGACGAGATCGTAGTTCAGGCGGCGGCGGATACAGTCCTTTCGAAAGCGCAGCCACGCCCCCAGGATGCCTTTGACGCCGGTGACGGCCGGACGCCCGTCGATCAGCAGGTTGAAGTTGCAGGCAAAGCTGTCCTCGCAAGGGGTATAGCGGTAAAGCTTCGCCATCAGCGCGTCCGGATCGACGCCCCGCTTCAGCTCCAGGGCAATCTTGAGGCCGCTGAGGTCCGTCTCGTCCCGCAGGTCGCTGATCTCCTTGACTCTGCCCAGCTTCACCAGGTCGACGATCTTTTCCAGAATCGCCTCCACCGTGGTAGTATACGGAATTTCATAAATCTCAATCAGATTTTCTGACTTGTCATAGCGATATTTCGCACGCAGCTTGAAGGAGCCCTGGCCGGTCCGGTAGATCTCCGACATCTGGCGCTCATCGTAGAGCAAATAGCCCCCTGTAGGGAAATCAGGACCAGTGAAAATATTGGAAATATCAAAGGCCGGATCCTTCAGGTATTCAATAATCCCCTGGCAGACCTCCCGCAGGTTGAAGGAACAGATATTGCTCGCCATGCCTACTGCAATGCCCCGGTTCGCACTGACCAGCACGTTGGGGAAAACCGTCGGCAGCAGGGTTGGCTCTTTCATGCGGCCATCGTAGTTGTCCACAAAGTCCACGGTGTTTTTGTCAATATCCTTGAAAATCTCATTGCAGATCGCGTCGAGCTTGACCTCCGTATACCTGGACGCCGCGAAGCGCATGTCCCGGGAGGTCACCTTGCCAAAGTTGCCCTTGGAGTCGACATAAGGCTGAAGCAGGGCATCATAGCCCCGGGTCAGCCGCACCATGGTCGCGTAGATGGCCTGGTCCCCGTGAGGGTTGAGCTTCATGGTCTGGCCCACGACGTTGGCGGATTTTGTCCGCGGCCCGTCCAGGAGCTTCATCTTGTACATGGTGTACAGGAGCTTCCGGTGGGAGGGCTTGAAGCCGTCGATCTCCGGGATGGCCCTGGAAAGGATGACGCTCATGGCGTAAGGCATGTAATTGTGCTCCAGAGTCTGGGTGATGGGCTGGGGCACCGGCGGGTTGTAGGTCCCCAGGATGCGGCTTGAGGTGCTGCCGGCCCTGGCTTTTTTCGCCTTGGTGCTGCCCCGTTTTTTCCTGGATTCAGACTTGACGGGCTGCTCGGTGTCAGTCAAGATGTCATCTTCCGCAGCTATGCCCTCATCCTCGTCCTCTTCAAAATCCAGTGCCTCTGCCGATGGTCGTTCCTCGTCAAAGTCGCCTGCGGTACCGTCACCATCGGCAAAATTATCTTCTTCTAAAGCCTCAAGATCAAACGTCTCTTCGAGGTCAATCTGATGTGGCTCATCTTGGTTATGCTTCTTTTTTGGCAACAGTTTCACCTCTTAGCTTAAGTCGAGCTGATCCAGGTACTCGTACCCGTACTGCTCGATGAATTCTTTGCGTCCTTCCAGGTCATCCCCCAGCAGAACCTCGAACATCTTCTCCGTGCGCTCGACGTCCTCGGGCTCAATGCGGATCAGGCGCCGGGTATCCGGGGACATGGTCGTGAGCCACATCATCTCCGGGTCGTTCTCGCCGAGACCCTTGGAGCGCTGGAGGGAGTACTGGCCCTTGAGGCCCTGGAGCATCTCTGTCTTCTCCTTGTCGCTGTAGGCGAACAGGGTCTTTTTGCCGGCGGTGATCTCGTAGAGCGGCGTCTCAGCAATGAAGACCTTGCCCTCGTGGATCAGGGTCGGCATGAGGGCGTAGATCATGGACAGGACCAGGGTGCGGATCTGGAAGCCGTCCACGTCCGCGTCGGTACAGATGATGACCTTGTCCCAGTTGAGGCTGTCCAGGTTGAAGGTGTCGAACTCCTTGGCGTGTTTGGACTTGATTTCGACACCGCAGCCCAGGACCCGGATCAGGTCAATGATGATCTCACTCTTGAAGATCTTGTCATAGTCCGCCTTCAGGCAGTTGAGGATCTTTCCTCTTATAGGCATCAGGGCCTGGAACTCCGAGTCCCGGGCCAGCTTACAGGCACCGAGGGCGGAGTCGCCTTCCACTATGTAGATTTCGCGGCGGTCCAGGTCTTTGGTCCGGCAGTCGACAAACTTTTTAACCCGGCTCATGAGATCCGTCTTGCTGCTCAGGGCCTTTTTCAGGTTGAGCCGCGTGGACTCCGCCTTTTCCCGGCTGCGCTTGTTGATCAGGATCTGGTCAATGATTTTGTCCGCTTCCTCCGCGTTCTCGATGAGGTAGACCTCGAGCTTCTTGCGGATGAATTCCGTCATGAAGTCCTGGATGAACTTGTTGGTGACGGCTTTCTTGGTCTGGTTTTCGTAGCTGGTCATGGTAGAAAAGGAGTTCACCACCAGCACCAGGCTGTCCTGGATATCGATGAAGCTTATCTTCTTTTCGTTTTTCTGATACTTGTTTTGCTTTTTGATGTATTGGTCGATTTCCGCCGTGAAAGCGCTTTTCACTGCCTTGTCCGGGGAACCGCCGTGCTCGAGGAAGCTCGAGTTGTGATAGTACTCAATGACGTTGACTTCATTATTGAAGCAAAAGGCCATTTCCGCTTTGACTTTGTACTCGGGTTTGTCCGGCCGGTCGCGGCCCACGCCCTCGTCCGAGTAGTAGAGGATCTGGGTGAAGCGCTTGTCGTCGCCAATCTCCTCCAGGTAGTCCACGATGCCGTTGTCGTAAATATATTCCCGGGTCGTGTTGGACTCCTCGTCCTGATAGAGGAAGCGCAGCCCTTTATTGACTATGGCCTGGCGCTTAAGCACCTCTTCGAAGTACTCGCTTGGAATGGCTATGTCCGTGAAGACGTCCAGGTCCGGGCGCCACTTGATGGTTGAGCCTGTCTGCTTTTGCTTTGTCAGCTCTTTGTAGAGTCCTCCGACGTTTTCGCCTTTTTCGAATCGCAGGGCGTAGAGATGGCCGTCGCGGATGATCTCCACGTCCATGTACTCCGAGCTGTACTGCGTGGCGCAGAGGCCCAGGCCGTTGAGCCCCAGCGAGTACTCGTAGGTCTCCCCGCTGATGTTGTTGTACTTGCCCCCGGCGTAGAGCTCGCAGAAGATCAGCTCCCAGTTGTAGCGGCCCTCCGGCTTGTTGTACTCCACCGGTATGCCCCTGGCTTTGTCGATGACACTGATCGACCGGTCCGCGTGCCGTATGACCGTAATTTCCTTGCCGTACCCTTCCCTGGCTTCGTCGATGGAGTTGGACAACACCTCAAAAAACGTGTGCTTCGCGCCCTCCAGCCCATCCGACCCAAAAATAACCGATGGACGCTTCCGCACCCGATCGGCACCCTTCAGGGAGGTAATACTCTCATTATCATAAGTTCTCGCTTGTTTCACCACAAAAAACACCTCTCAAAATGGTCACACAGGACTATTATAACAGAACGCGCGTGCGTAAAGGGATGATTTTTTTTGGGGACTGGCACCAAATGTAACTGGGTGTCTGACACTTAGTTTAGTTCGGTGACTGACACTCAGTTTAGTTCGGTGTCTGACACTCAGTTTAGTTCGGTGTCTGACACTCAGTTTAGTTCGGTGTCTGACACCAATATTGACTGAGTGCCAGACACCGAGATAATTCTGACACAATTTAAACCAGTTTCAGGCTGCGCTGCTCTCTGATCCATTGCGGCCTATCACGCATGTTCAACTTGGATTTTAAAACTTACTCAATGCGACCATTGCTGCGCTCGGTCGCTAGTGAAACCAGAGCGCAAGATTCACCCTTCGTCTCCAGACGTGCCCCTCGCTCCGCCCGCCACCTCGCTGCGCTCGGTTCCAGGCTGCGCTTCGGGCGCGGGCTGCGCCCTATACAAACAAATATGCCGCCATGGAAAAGAGAGCGCGCTCTCTTTTCCATGGCGGCATATTCGTTTGTGCACGTCTTTGCTTTTACGTCTCTTCCTCATGCAGCACCATCATGGCTTCCATCATTTTTGGGAAGCCCACCGTAGGCGCGATCAGCAAAATGGCATGCTCGATCTCTTCCATCGTACAGCCCGCCTTCTTCGCCTTTTCCACATGGGTCCTCAGCGCGAACTTATACCCGGACGACGCCGACAGCGCCACCTTGATCAGCCACCGCGTCTTCTCCTCCAGCGGCCCGCCTTCCTCATGCACTGCCTTGCCGTACTGCCTGTACGCCTCATACACTTCAGGGTAATGCTGTATGAACTCATTCAAATTTTCAGTCCGTTTTTTCATGATCATCACCTCCTTTTATTGATACCAGAAACCGCGCCCCCCGAAACACGCGGCCTCAATTTTTGTTTTATCTCTGCTTCCTCAACTTCAAAGAATACTGATTTTGCCGATGGTCGCCCAACCTAATCACAGAAGCAGGATTCGATAGGCTTTAGCGCTAACACCGTCTTCCACCATCGCCGCCCACGGCCACATCGCCCCTTTGTCCGCGCGAGAAAAACCCATGTATTTTTTCGCGAACACTTTCACCTGATAAAACCACATTGACACTTCCGCGTCTTCCAATCCTAGCTTTGAGCCCGTCGAGCAGGGCGCAGCCCGCAGCGCAATCCGCTTACGGGAAGGGCTTCGGGTGTATGGTTCCGCGTAAGGGTGGTTTTTCCATCGATCTCAAGGAGATAGAAATTTCATCCAAAAAAACAACTGAAAACACGGGGTTCAAAGCTTCCTTTTTGCTTGACACTGTCCGTCCCAGCATGTTATAGTATCCCTCAAGCGGACAGTTGTACGAGAAACAGCGAATATGTTTGTTTTAAAATACAATTTCCTATGAATTGAAATACACTTTACAAGACCATCGGCGGACACTAATTTAAACATCATTTTAATGTCCGCGCACGGCGGTCACCACAAAAACAATAAAACTAACGCACCACCAAACAACACTCTCTAAACATTAATCACCAATCACCAAGCACAAACGTAAACGCAAAGCAAGCAAGAGGAGAAACCGAAGGAGGATCACCTTGGACAAGAGCAAATTCATTATCCTCAGCGTCGAAGCGGTCCCAGAGGTCTACGTCAAAGTCCTCGAGGCCAAAGAGCTGCTCAAGAACGGCACCTTTGAAGGCGTGACAGACGCGGTCAAAGCCGTCGGCATCAGCCGCAGCACCTATTACAAATACTGCGACCATGTCTTCCCTCTCGCCGAGGGCGCCATGGGCAAGCGCATCACCATCTCGCTCCTGCTCTCGCACGAATCCGGCGTCCTCAGCCAGTTCCTGCAGACCATCGCCGAGAAAAACTGCAACGTCATGACCATCAGCCAGGACGCGCCTATCAACGGCATCGCCAACGCCTCGATCACCTTTGACATCAGCGAGATCCAGTGCACCTTTGACGAGCTGATCGAGACCCTGCGCAGCTCAAAGGGCGTCAAGAAAATGAACATCGTCGCAATCGAATAGACTCAATAACATAGGTGGTGAACAATTTGAAACGAGTGGTTATGTTGGGGTTCGGCACGGTGGGCTCAGGCGTCATGGAACTGATCGAGCGCAACCGCGCCTACCTTAAAAGCAAGTATCACAACGAAATGCAGCTGACGGGCATCCTCGTCAGAGACCTCGAGAAGTACAAGGGCAGGGGTGCCGATGGTCTCCTGACCACCTCCTTCGACGAGATCCTGGCGCAGCAGCCGGACATCGTCATCGAGGTCATGGGCGGCATCGAACCTGCGAATACGTACGTCAGAACACTCCTCGAACGCGGCGTCAGCGTCGTGACTGCCAACAAGGATCTGATCGCCGAGTATGGCCTGGAGCTCATGGAAATCGCACGCACAAACAACGCCAGCGTCAGCTTCGAAGCGGCGGTGGGCGGCGGCATCCCGGTCATCAAGCCCTTCCGGGAGTCCCTTAAAGGAAACCGCATCGGCTCTATAGCCGGCATAGTCAACGGTACGACCAACTTCATCCTCACGAAGATGTACGAGGAAAACCTGGAGTACAACGTCACTTTGAAAATGGCCCAGGAAGCCGGCTTTGCAGAAGCTGACCCGACCGCGGACGTCAAAGGCTACGACGCCGCCAGAAAGCTCTGCATCCTCTCCTCCATTGCCTACGACAAAATGATCCGCTGGAAAGAAATCAAAGTCGAAGGCGTGGACGGCGTCACCAAGACGGACATCCAGAACGCCCGGGACATCGACCGCAAGATCAAGCTGCTGGCAGTCAGCACCCGGGACGGCAGCGAGATTCACTGCTCGGTCAGACCGACACTGGTCCATAAGCACAGCGCCCTTGGCCACATCGACAATGAATTCAACGCTATTGAAGTAGAAGGCGACGCAGTGGGCAAAGTCATGTTCACCGGCAGAGGCGCCGGCAAGTTTCCAACTGCCAGCGCGGTCTACGGGGATCTCCTCGACGTTCTGACCGGCAAAACGGACATGGTCCTGCCTCTCAACGACGACACCAACTACAAGCTGTCCAAATACTACTCACGCCGCTCCAAATGGCTGGTTCGCCTGAAGGTCACCAGCATGCCGGAGACCATCGACCTGGTTCTCGGGTCCTTCCCAATCCACGCACTGAAGCTCTACCGCCTCAATGATCTCGACAACGTGTTTTTCGTCGTCGAAACCGAGGACGAGCTTGAGCTCTACGAAAAAATCGTTGAAATGAAGTCACAAAACTTCGTTCAAGACGTCAAATATTTCTTAATGTACGACTAGGGGGCCGACTCATGTATACAGGACTTATAAACCGTTACCGCGAATTTCTACCCGTCAGCGACAAAACCTGCGTCGTCAGCTTGTCTGAAGGCGACACGCCGCTGATCCGGGCCTATAACCTTGAAAAACGTTTTCCGGGCATTGAAATTTACTTAAAATACGACGGGCTCAACCCTACGGGCTCCTTCAAGGACCGCGGTATGACCATGGCCGTCACCAAAGCTCTTGAAGATGGCGCCCGCGCTGTCATCTGCGCTTCCACGGGCAACACGTCAGCTTCTGCGGCAGCTTATGCGGCCCGCGCCAACATGAAAGCTTTCGTCCTGATTCCGGACAATAAGATTGCCCTTGGCAAGCTGGCTCAGGCCGTTGCCTATGGCGCTGAGATTCTTCCTATTAAAGGCAACTTCGACGTTGCCCTGGAGCTGGTCCGCAAAGTGTCTGACAACCATCCGGTGACACTGGTCAACTCCGTCAATCCGTACCGCATTGAAGGCCAGAAGTCTGCGGCTTTTGAAATTGTCGATGCTCTGGGCGACGCGCCGGACTACCTTTTCATTCCGGTCGGCAATGCCGGCAACATCACTGCCTATTGGAAGGGCTTCAAGGAGTTCAAGGCCTTTGGCCGTTCCCAGGGCCTTCCGAGACTCTTCGGATGGCAGGCTGCCGGCTCCGCTCCAATTGTTGACGGCGCTATTGTTAAAAACCCTGAAACCATTGCCACTGCAATCCGCATAGGAAATCCTGCCAGCTGGAAGCAGGCAACTGCTGCTCTCGAGGAGTCAAACGGCTTCATAGGCAAGCGCACAGATGACGAGATCCTGGAAGCTTACCGCATGCTGTCCACGTCAGAAGGCATCTTTGCCGAGCCGGCATCCTGCATCTCCGTCGCCGGACTCAAGGAAGCCTACGAAGCGGGCAAAATCGAAAAAGGCGCCCGCGTGGTCTGCGTTCTCACCGGCAACGGTTTGAAAGATCCTGATACCGCTATTAAATACGCCAATATGTCAGAGGTCATTGATGACGATTATAACGCGATCGAGGCCGCTGTCCTGAAGGGGTTGAAGTAAATGCTGCGAATCAGAGTCCCCGCCACGTCCGCTAACTTTGGTCCGGGCTTCGATGTCCTGGGTGTGGCACTGAGCCTGTTTAACGAACTTGAAGTCGAAAAAGCAACTGGCGTTTTCGACTTTGAGTGGGAGGATGGATCGACCTTCGGAGACGAGGAAAACCTCGTTCTGACGACTATGGCGAACGTCTTCGACTTATTCAACTACAAAGTTCCAGGCTATAAAATCCGTTCCAAAAGCTGCGCCATTCCCGTTTCTCGAGGACTGGGCAGCAGCGCCGCCTCCATAGTGGCTGGCATCTACGCCGCCAATTACCTGATGGGCGGCAAAATGACCAAGGAAGAGATCTCTGCCCTTGCCACGAAATTTGAAGGTCACCCGGACAATGTAGTCAGCTGTATCGAAGGCGGCATGGTGATTTCAGCAGTGGGTGAAAATGGCGAGATCCTGTCCAGTCAGGTAAAAATCGCTCCCGGCCTTAAACTGTTCGTCATGGTGCCGGATTATAAGCTCTCCACCCGCATGGCGCGTTCTGTCCTGCCGGATACCTATTCCAGGGCAGACATGGTCTATAACGTTTCCCACGCTGCCCTTTTGGTCACATCCCTTTGCCGCGGCGAGTTCAGCAAGCTGCGCGTAGCCCTGGGCGACCGGATTCACCAGCCGTACCGGCTGCGCCTGATTCCTGGCGCCGAGGCAGTGTTTGAAATTTGCCGCCGCGCAGGCTCCCTGGGTGAATTCATCAGCGGTGCAGGCCCGACACTGATCGCCTTGGTACCGGAGGAAGACACTAATTTCGCCGAGCGGATCCGACCACTGCTCGACGAGCAAGTCCTGGAATGGAAAACCTATGAACTCGAAATCTGCCACAGCGGCGTAAGTCTTGAGGTGATGTAACTTGGGAACAATTGTACAAAAGTATGGTGGCAGTTCTGTCGCCAATGTCGAACGCATCCAGCACGTCGCCAGACGCGTCGTGGAAAATAAAAGAAATGGCAATGACGTGATCGTCGTGGTTTCCGCTATGGGGGACACTACAGACGAACTCATCGAAAAAGCCGCTCAGATCAATCCTCACCCGTCGTCCCGGGAGATGGACATGCTGCTCTCCACCGGCGAGCAAATCTCTATTTCCCTGCTGGCCATGGCCATTGAGGCGGCCGGCGAGCCTGTCATTTCTCTGACTGGCGGCATGTCCGGCATTTTGACGGACACGGCCCACAAGAAGGCGCGGATCGCCAGTGTTGATCCAACCCGCGTTTTAAAAGAATTAGCCGATGGAAAGATCGTCATAGTCGCCGGCTTCCAAGGGGTGACTAAGGATTGGAACATCACCACTCTAGGCCGCGGAGGTTCTGACACCACCGCAGTCGCTCTGGCGGCGGCAGTCAAAGCGGACCTCTGCGAGATCTACACGGACGTCGAGGGCGTCTTCACTGCAGATCCCCGCAAAGTCCCCCATGCCAACCAGATCCCGGAAATCAGCTATGATGAAATGTTAGAGCTCGCCAAACTGGGCGCCCAGGTCCTGCACCCGCGTTCCGTAGAGCTCGCCAGAAAATATGATGTCCCGCTAGTCGTCCGCTCAACTTTCAGTGATCATCCCGGAACCCGGGTCGTAGAGGTGAATCGTATGGAACAAGTACTCGTGCGTGGCGTCACGCTCGACAATAACATTGCCCGCATTGCCGTCGCCAATGTCCCTGACCAGCCGGGCATTGCCTTCGGACTATTCAAGAAGCTCGCAGACCACCATATCACCATTGATATGATTATCCAGAACTTGAACCACGCTGCCAAGAATGACATTTCCTTTACGGTAGCGCTGGACGACCTCCACGAGGCCGCTCAGGTCAGCCGCGAATACCTGAAGGAAATTGGCGGTCAAGGCGATGTCCTGGAGAAAGAAAATGTCTCTAAAATCTCAATTGTGGGCACCGGCATCACAGGCAACGCCGAGGTCGCTTCCAAGCTCTTCGGCACACTGTATGATCTTGGGATCAACATTGAGATGATCAGCACCTCGGAGATCAAAATCTCCTGCATCATCGACTCAGAGAAGTGCGATGAAGCCCTCCGCCGCCTCCACACCGCCTTTGCGCTGGACAGGCTGGATATCGTTTAATAGAAAAGGAAAGAAACTCGGTGTCTGACACCGAGTTTCTATTTTTTGTGGAAGTGGGTGTCTGACACCCGCTTCCATCTTCCCTTTTTCCTCTTTAAAATTCCATCCGCTTCCCGCTTGCGTGATAAATGGCGGCTTCACAGATATTGGTGGCGTGGTCTGCTGTTCTCTCCAGGAAGCGGCCCACAAACAGCAGGTCGATGACCTGGTTCATGATCTCCTTATTCCCTGCCAGCATACCCAGCAGCTCAATATAAATCTTCTCGTAAATCGCATCCACTTCGTCATCCAGCTGTGCTACTTTGCAGGCTTCATCCATGTCCTCATGCACGAAGCTGGAAAGACTGCCGCGGATCATCTTGTTGACCAGAGACGCCATCTTTGGCAGATCCACCAAGGGTTTGATGTAGGTTTCCTTGCTCAGCCGCTCTACGACATTGGCAATATTCACGCCGTGATCGCCCATACGCTCGAGGTCTGTGGCAATTTTCAGCGCTGAGGTAATCAGCCTCAGGTCTTTCGCTACAGGCTGCTGCAGCGCTACAAGACTGACGCAGGTATCCTCAATCTTATGCTCCAGCGCGTCCGACTGCTCTTCGAGCTCCCTGACCCGTATGAGCAGCTCCGCATTCTGGGTCAGCAGCGCTACCATAGCTAATTCTATTTCGTCTGCCACTATATTGCCCATTTCGAGTACCAGTTCTTTAACTTCCTTTAATTTGGCATCATAACCTTTTCTCATTTTTTGTAAGGTGCCTCCCCAATTATATTTTCAATGCTCATTTTTTGAGTTAAAAGATCTAATTTATGTGATTTTTTAGACTATACACAATTACCTTGAAAACATCAATACAGAATTTCAACGCAAGAAAAACACGCGCCCACCTGGCACGTGCCCTCCTCACTCTCTCAGTGTGGATTTAAATAAATAACCATGTGTGAACCGTAACCATCGGCAAAATTTAGAAGCTCACTCGTTCACCGCTTACGGTGTACACAACGCGCTCGCTGAGATTGGTGATATGATCTCCCATGCGCTCGAGATACCGCCCAACGAACAGGTAGGCGACGATCTGGTCGCGCTGCTCCGGATGGTCTACCAGGATTTCAAGCATGCCCCGGTAAAAGGTTTCATAGATAAGATCCACTTCATCATCGATTCGAGCCGTCAGAACGGCAAGCTCAACACTGGCGCGCACATAGCTGTCTGTCCACTGACGAAGCATCAGCGCCACCAGCTCAAACAACTTCTGAAGCTCAATCAGGGGTTTGATTGTAAGGCGCTCTTTCTGGGCTAAAACAATACGGGCAATATTCACGTTATTATCCCCTAAACGCTCCAGATCCGTGATCATCTTGAGCGTGGACTCGATCCGCCTCAGATCACAGGCCAAGGGCTGCTGAAGGGCAATGGCATCAATACATTCGCGTTCAATCTCCATTTCGAGATCATCTATGCGTTTGTCCATTTTTTTCACCTGATAAGCGAGCTCTTTGTCCTGATTCATCAAGGCGGATTTAGTAATTTCCAGTTGCTCTTGAATTAAGATGATCATGGTCATCAGCATATCATCCATTTTTCTTATATTATTAACAAGCTTTGGTCGATTCAACAAGGTTACCTCCTATTCGCATACCACCCTTGAGCCCATCATACCTGTCCATTATTTTTTCTGCGTTAGGACTGTGTTAAATTCAGGTGAAATCTTCTGCTTTCATTGAACCCGCAAGTGACTCCGGGCGGCAATCCGAGCAAAATGAAAAAAGCCCACCGGCAGCCAACAGCACTAAGTGCTATGGGACCAGTGGGTATAGAAATGGGGCTGCAAATTTAGAAGTAGCATAAATGCAATAAAGCAAACCAATCCGATCCACGGCTGAATACTAAAAACGCATGCGCTTCAGATCCTCGTAAACCAGTTCTGGAAGGTAGTGCTTGAACGCTTCCGGATGCTTTCGTATTTGAGCGCCGGAAACCGGGTGGCTGTCCCTGTTTGGGTCGTAGAGGCAGTGGGGAATGTCCAAGGCCGCAGCCAGAACGTCCCCATAGCTTTCGGAGGAAAAAAGGATATCCGTCTCTGAAAATTCTTCAGCGAAATAACGGGTCCAAGCCGCCTCTGCTTCCGGTGTATGCTCTCCGGTTACCGGCAGATGAACTTCTCTAAGGTCTACGACCCTGACGCTTAATGACGAACCAAACAGCTTTTCAAACCAGCTACACCTGATCTCCGCAGAAATAGGATCAGATGGTTTCGAAATCACCGCCACCGTCAGACGCTCACACCGCTCCATAGCAAACCGGATCAAGGCTGCATGCCCTAAATGCAGCGGCATGAATTTCCCTATAACAAGTCCGCAGCAGGGCTTCTCTGAACTTATATTTATTAAATTCGATTTTTCGGACATTTTGTCCTCCAAAGAGGGAAATTAGATTTGACAGTTAGACTGAAACCGGTGCATCCATAGTATTTAATACCCAATAGAAGTTAATTTCCACAAGCTCTTGCAGAAATTTTGTTTATAGGTCATCTTGGGTTAGTCGTTTATGTTCTTGTAAATATCTACTCTTCCCAGGACAGCAGGCGCCTCTGTCCCTCCATTTTCTGGATGTCCGTGATGTCCTGGCTGACTTCCAGGACGCCGCGGTAGGTTGGGGGACCATCGGCAGAAGCACCAGGGGTTCGCAGGGCAAAATACTGGATCAGGACTTTTCTGCCTCTGAGGTCGATCCAGAAGCTGGCGGTGTCCTGGTGACCTTCTTTGAAGGCCTGGACTATGTCAAGGACTTTGTCGACGCTTTGGGGCGGGTGGCAGTAGCGCACGTCCCTTCCTATAATCGCGTTCGACCTTGGGAAAAAGCGATCCTTTGGTCTGGAGAAATATCTGACTTTATCGTTTTCGTCTACGTAGGTAATATCCACCGGCAGCGCGTTGAGCATCATCACCAGCTGGTCGGCGCTGAGGGTGCCGGTGCCGGTGTTGATTTCAAGACCTTGAAAATTGGGGGTGGGGTGCGGGGCACTGAGACCATCGGCAGAAACAGGCTCTGGAAGGGTCTGGGGATCGAGAAACGGGAAGCCATACTCAAAGCTTTGCTGGGTCATGGCTTTGAAGGTTTCGGGATCAAGGACCTCTGAGGCACAGGGATAGAGGATCAGGGATTCCTTCTGGTCGAGGCCAATCATATTGAAGAAGAGCTGGCCAAGCTCGGCATTAATTTCCTGCTCAGACGCGGTGCCCTCGGTCAGCATCTGAATGACATGTTTGAGGTTGGCACGGGTGTTGTCGTGGAGTGCCCACATAATGCCGACACCCTCGAAGCGCGGCATGCGCTGCTCCATGACTGGAAAGAGGATGTTTTCCTTTTTGAGATAATGGGCCTCAAACTCAAGGAGCGGAGTCAGGGTCTCGAGGAGCTTTTCACGGTTCTCGAGGGTTTTCCCCTGCTTGAGCACAGCCTTGACCTGGTCCATCTTCGCGTTCATGGCTTGATTTTCCCGCAGCATAAGATCAATAAAGGAATTGGGTTCTGGTTTTGGCCAGGTGTAGCTGCTGAGCGCATGATAGAACACGTTGATGATCTTGTCGAGGACGCTCAGAATGTCATCATAGCCTGTGCCGGAGGACCAGACGTGGTTCATAATTTCAAAGACCTCCTGAGGGGTCACAGCTTCCAGATCTGAGCGGAACTCGAGGTACAGCGACTTGCCGTCCTGTTTTTTCAGTACGCCGCGGACATAGTCCACCAGGCGGCTGACTCTGGTTTCGTTTATTTTCAACGGGCTCACTCCTTGGGGTTCATTTTGCAGTCTACGGGAGTGTCTATACCCAGGTTGAGGGGGTCAGTCACAGATTATCAGTGAAATTGAACTGGTAAAATTAAAGAAGCCCCTTTGTAGGACGGGCGTGGCACAGGTGGCCAACGCGTCGCCCATGAAGGGGCTTCAATAATTAGGAGTGAAATTTACATCTCTGGTTTGATGCCCACGCCTTCGATCAGCGCGCCCCCCAGGGAGGTGCTGTGGCGTTCCAGGAGAAAGCCTGCTTCTTTAATGGTCTCAAGGGTCTCCCTGTTCAGGTTGCACCCGCTGGCAATTTTGCTCCAGTGAGGGTTGACGCCATTGACCACTTTCCTGACATGATGATGCTTGTGATCCGGCATGACGTGTTCAATGAAGTAGATCCTGCCGCCGGGCCTCAGGAGGTCGTAGACGCGCTTCAAGCCTTCCAGGGGGTCGGAGACAGAGCAAAAGACCAGCGTGAAGATAATACTGTCAAAGGACTGAGGCGGGACTTTCAGGTCTTCGAGCGGCGCCTCCAGCATGACTACTTTTACGTCTGTTGGAAATTTGAAGTTTTTTGCCCGCTTTGATAGTTTAATGTCACTCAGGGTCAAGGTATCGACCTTCTCGTAGTCCAGGAACGGAAGATTCGCGCCTGTACCGGTGCCAATTTCCAAGACGTTTCCCGCGGCTCCGGGCATTAAGGCTTTTCTGACGGCCTTTAAACGGAGTGTCTCCAGGGGTGCCATAAACCAGTCGTAGATAGTGTTCACAGCGTTCACCTCCCGGTGTGGATTAATTAAGCAGGTGGAAGGCGGTATCTGACACCCTCTTCCACGTTCTCAGGACGGATTATGTGCTTGAAACGCGGTGTTGGAAGTTGGTGTCTGACACCGTCTTCCACTCTTTCAGGATTTACTTGCTCAATGCGGTCTGCGCCAAACCATCGGCAGCCGTACCTAGTACCCTGTAAACACTAAAACTCGACATTCAACAGGTTAAAATTCCGCATTGCTGCGTTGTCGTTATCCGCGATACTGCCTAGTATCGCTACTTCCTCCGCCTTGCACTTCGAAATTTTACCGCAGTTGTATGTTATAGTTTTAGAATTTACAGGGTACTGGTAGTGCATTCCCAAAATAATTGCACAAAGGCAAATGGATTATAAGCTTGAATTTTGCCAGCAGGTTTTACATTCTTTTGCACAGATATTTCAAATTTGATGTACTTGGCTCTGTCTTTGGCGGGTAGAACCGGCTGAACAGTTTGACATACCAGGCGGCTGCCTGGGCCTGAATGACGAAGGCGAGAGAGATGACGAGTACGGCTTCTGCCCCCTGGGCGCCGAACGCCGTCATAGCAATGGCAAGGCTGATGGACAGGTTTCGCATGACAGTGCCATAGATGAGGGCAATGGCGTCTTCGCGTTTGAACATGAAGCGGCCAATCAGCGTGCTGAGGGTGAAGTTGACGAGATAGATCAGCACGAGAGGCACGAGGAGCTGCAGCACCAGTGCCGGGTTGGAGACCAGGATCTTAGCTCTCAGCGCCACCGCGATAAAGACGATCATCAGGACGCCCAGGGTCGAAATCAGCGGGAAGCGGCTCTTATAGACCTTTTGGAACTTCTCGGCGCCGTGGCGGCGGATAAGCTCGCGCTGGGTAAAGTAGCCGGCCAGCATTGGGAGGAAGACCACTATGAGGATCTGGCGGGCTATGTCCGTCATTGGGATGGAGATGGAGGTGCCCAGGAAGAAAACGAGGTAAAATGGTGCCAGGACGGATCCGAGAATGAGACCTATGACAGTCATCTTAACGGCTTCCTGGATGTTGCCTTTGGCCATGCCGGTCCAGCTGATCGTCATGCCGCTGGTCGGCAGAAGGGACGTCAGGAGAATGCCAAGAACCAGGTAAGGCTGATCCTTGAAGAAGGTCGTGGCCATTAAGTAACCCACGGCGGGCATGAGAATGAAGTTGACCAGCTGTGTCGTGACCTGCAGCTTCGTGTTGGTTTTTTTGAGAAGGGACTTCAGGTCCATGGTCACCATCATAGGGTAGACCATGAAGAAGGTCAGCGGCAGAATCAGGCCTTTGAGGGCGCTGACGTTGAAGAAGTTGCCGGCGAGCACGCCCAGGATCATGAAGGCGGGGATGCTGACGGCCAGGTTTTTCTGGAGCTTGCCCAGGAATTTGAAAAATGAAGCTGTTGTCATTGTGTCACCAGTCTTTCGTCTCATATTCCCCGTCCGGGGTGGGCGGGGCTAAAGTTTTTAAAAATCAGGCCAGTCGCAAAATTTCCCAGAGCTTTAGCCGATGGTCACTCTTCCCCACCTTCAGCATCCACCTCAACGACTGACCTTTCTAACTTATGAATGTCGCGTTTCTTACGCCTCCACGAAGCCCAGGAATTTCTGAATTGTATCCAGAAGCTCATCCATAGCCTCGTCCGGGTGATCTCCCGCTGCTATTTCCACCATGCTGCGACGGTAATATTTTTCGAGAATGGCGCTGCCGACCTTATTGGTCGCTGCCCTGACGGCCGATACCTGAGTCAGGACATCCCGACAAGGCTTTTCTTCCTCGACCATTCTCTGAATGCCTTTGATCTGTCCCTCGATCCTTTTCAGGCGGCGCATGATCTCTTCATTGCTTTCGTAATTTTCACTAAATTGTTTTTGTATTTGATCCAGTTTCGTCATGCTTTGACCTCCGGGTTGGCTAGGTTTTGCCGTGGTTTAGACCACAAGGGCCTGTGCCTGATAGTTTAGAGGTGTGCCTCGATCATCTCTTTAATGCCGGCTTTCGTCGCTCTGTCTTTCGTCGCGTCTGCGACCTTCTGACCGTCTTTGTAAAGGATAATGGTAGGAAGCCCTAAAACTTTTTGGGAGATGGCTAAGCGGCGTGCCTGATTCGTGTTGAGTTTGCCAAATTTGACCTTGCCTTCATATTCCGCTGCGAGGGCTTCGACATCCGGCATGAGCGCTAAACATGGCGCACAGCTGTCACCCCAGTAATCCACGAGCACAAAGCCCTCTGCTTGCAATACTTCTTGTTCGAAATTATTCTGGTCTAATACTAACATGTAATTTCCTCCTAATAGGTCGCTCTATGGGCGATTTTGATTGGCTAACAGACGTGCACAAAGAAAGGTGGCGCCGAGCGAAGAGAGCTTGCTCTCTGAAGTATGGCGTTATCTTTCTTTGTATAGGGCGCAGCCCGCGACCGAAGCGCAGCCTTGAGTCACGCAAAGCGTGGCTTAAGGCGAAGCGAGGTTCACGGCTGATGAAATATTACAGTAATACTTCAGTCCGCACAAAGTAAGGTGGCAACATGCGAAGAGAGCTTGCTCTCTGAAGTATGGCGTTATCTTTCTTTGAATAGGGCGCAGCCCGCGACCGAAGCGCAGCCTTGAGTCACGCAAAGCGCGGCTTAAGGCGAAGCGAGGTTCACGGCTGATGAAATATTACAGTAATACTTCAGTCCGCGCCACCGAGTTTTATACCCCCTCAGGGTATCTATGTATTAGTTTTACCATAGGCACACCCCCCCTGTCAAGGGGCATTCGAGCAAAAAAGAGCAGCGATCGCCGATTTTCTGACTCACGCTGCCCTCATGTCTTTTTAAAAACCCATTACCTTTTGATATAAAAACACTCCACTGTTTTTCGAACATCCGCAAAGTTTTCTATCAAACGGTTCTTGATTTGAAGTATGCTCTCGTGCTGAAAGCTCTTTGCCTCTGTCGGACATCTGCGGATACAGCTGCAGCAGCGGATACATTTCTCTGCTTCGATTTTTGAAAAGTCCGTGCTGTCAATGGCAGCCGTCGGGCAAAAGGCTGCGCAAATGCCGCAGCGAATGCAGGCATCCGTCGTGACCGGCGCCATAGGTGGCATAACCCCACGCGGTTTATAAGGCGAATTGCCGCTGACAGTGACATAGTCCGCGTCCTTCCCCGCGGCCACTGCGAGTTCAGCGCTCTTCGCGCCAAATGCCTCTGCCACAGCCAGATCGTTTTCATCCGGCCGGCCGGAAGCGACCCGGGTTGTATAAGAATGCTCGCCTACGAAGGCAGCGCCGGACAACCCGAGAAACCCCCGCGACGTCAATAAATCCCTGAGTTCAATCAGTGCATCTTCATAATCTCGGTTTCCATAGACCACCGCCATAATGACCGGCGTCCCATTGCCCTTGAGACGAACCATCCACTCTGCCATCAGTTCCGGAATACGCCCTGCATAGACAGGCACACCAAACACCACTAGATCCTCAGGCCCAAATTCAAGTGTGAAATCCCTATTTTGAGGAAGCGTCAGATCATAAGCTTTAGAAACCAAGCCTGCGCCAGCGCCTATAGCTTCCACAATTTTTTTCGTATTTTCGGTGGGACTGAAATATATCAGTGTTACATTTTGTGGCTTCATGACGTGTTGTACCTCCAAGTCAAGATGATGTAATTAAAGAGGGAGGAATGTATTAACCTCATCCCTCCCTCTCATTATAAACGCCTTCACGTACTTATTACAACTCATACAACTCTTATATCTTTTCTAGAGCACTCGCTGCCCCGCATCCGTCCTTGGAAGCTTCGCGGTAAATTCACTGCCCTTGCCCGGCTCTGACTTGACGGAGATCACCCCGCCAAAAGACAGGACAATATGCTTCACAATGGCCAGCCCCAGGCCGGTACCCCCTACATCTCTGGAGCGGGCTTTGTCCACCCGGTAGAAACGCTCAAACAGCCGCCCAAGGTGGTCTCGCTCTATCCCAATGCCGTTGTCGCGGACCGAAAGGGTGATGTCCTTAGCGTCAAAAGTCACCTTGACCGTCACATGACCGCCCTCCGGCGTGTACTTGACGGCGTTGTCAATTAAATTGATCACCATCTGCTTAAACCAGTTCGGGTTGCCATGAAGAATTGGCAGCGTCTCCGGCAGCAGCTTCTGAATGGCAATGGACTTTGTCGCCGCGCTGTCTTCGAGCATAAGCACCACATCACAGATGGTCTTCCTTAAATCAATTGGCTCATAGACACCATCCTCGGTCCTGCGCTCAATGTCCGTCAGGATCAGCAGGTCATCGATCAGCTCGCTGAGGCGCGTGGCTTCAGACTCGACAATTTCCAGGAATCTGTCCCGTACCCTGACGTCGTCCACTGCACCGCCCCGCAAGGTTTCCACAAACCCCTTGATGCTGGTCAGCGGCGTCTTCAGCTCGTGTGAGACGTTGGCGACAAACTGCTTGCGCATGGTTTCCAGCTGGCGTATTTCCGTAATATCCTGGAAAATCATGACGACACCAATATTGCGGCCACCCTCCTTGAATTCCCGGATTGGATTCGCGTAGACGTTGTAGACGTCCCGGCCGGCGGCGGTCAGTTCAATCTCCCGGACGGTCGGCTCGTTGGTTTTCATCAAGCCCGTAAGCGTCTCCACCATTTTGGAGTTGCGCACGAAGTCCAGGATGTAGCGGCCTTTAGGCTCGAGACCATCAGCACCAAAAATCTTCTTGGCGGAGCCGTTGATAAACAGAATCCGAAGCTCCCGGTCCACCGCAATAACCGGATTGAGCACGCTGGACAGGATGGCGTTCATTTGGGTATTCTGGGCACCGGTCTCCTCCAGCTTGACCTTCAGCTCATCACTCATGGTGTTGAAACTCCTGGCCAGCTCCCCAAACTCATCCCCTGAGTCGGCATAAACCTTCTCGCCGTAATACCCCGACGCAATGCGCTTGGTGGCGCTGCTCATTTCCTTGATTGGCCGCATCAGGGACACGATCCAGCGGTACCCCAGGGTCAGCGCGGCCACGAGGCCAATCACCGCGACCCCAATGACAATCTGGATCAAATTGCGCGTATACTGATCCACCGAGGTCAGCGGCACCGCCAGTCTAATGACAGCCACCTCGCTGTCCGGCGCCGGATTCGGCACCGCCACATATAAAAGCTCTGTGCCGATGGTCGCTGAAGCCCTGCTGCTCCGCCCCACCTGACCCGCCATGGCAATTACAACCTCAGCGCGGCTCCCATGATTTTCAAGGGTCTCCGCCGGCTGGCTGGAATCGTAGAGGACAACCCCATCCGCCGCAATCAAAGTAATCCGAAAGTCCAGATCCCTGGACAGAGTCTGAAACTCCGGCGTCACATTGCCAAGGTCGTCCCCTTCCATTTCAAGGAGGCGCGAAATGTACCTGGCATCCGAGCTCAGACGCTCTTCAATGCCGTTCATGTAACTTTGGCGGATCAGGCTGTTGGACATCAGTGCCATAAACAGCACCGTGAGAATAATGATAAACGAAAAAATGGCAAACAATCTTCTTTGCATAGACGCTCCTATCCTATGTCATGTTTTCCACAGCGGCCTCTGTCTTACTTAAGTTTGTACCCTACCCCACGCACGGTCTCGATCAAATTGCCGTGCTGCTCATCCTCGATCTTGCTTCGAAGATGGCGGATGTGAACATCCACTGTTCTTGTTTCTCCAAAATAGTCATAGCCCCAGATCTCGTCCAGCAGCAGGTTGCGGGTCAGTACTTTGCCGCGGTTTTCCGCCAGCATTTTAAGCAGGGAAAATTCCTTAAGGGTCAGGACGTACACCTTGGCGCCTCTTCTGACTTCATGCTTGTCCAGATCAATTTCAATGTCTTCGACCCTGATGACACCCGTGCTCGCTGTCTCTTCCGGCTGCGTCTTCGCCCGCCTGAGCACGGTACGGATCCGCGCCTCCAGTTCCCTGACGCTGAAAGGTTTGGTCATGTAGTCATCTGCGCCAATTTCCAGTCCCACTATGCGGTCGGTCTCGCTGCCCCTGGCAGTCACCATGATGACAGCGGTATGGCTCAGCTCCTCGGTGCGGCGGATCCGGTTGCAGATCTCAATGCCGTCCATTTTAGGCAGCATCAGATCCAGGACGACGAGATCAGGACGCTCTTCGCCGACCAGCCTGTAACCGGTCTCCCCGTCAAAAGCCGCAAGGACCGTATAGCCGGTGGCCTCCAGATTGTAGCGGATGAGCTCTGAAATGTTCTGGTCGTCCTCTATTATCAAAATCTTTGTCTTTGGCTGGGCGGTCGCGGCAACCTGCCCCTGGCCTGAAGTACCTGAATTCATGCAATACACCTCCAGCGTTATCTTCTTTAATATACCCGATTAATGTTAAATTCACGTTATAGCCGTAAATTTTTTTGCCTACTTTTAAGGATGACTTATTCTGTCATGGCAACTATGATAATATAAGAATGATCGCAGTCACAACTCAGGAGGTCTCACATGCCTGATCATCCGTCACCGAAGCAAACTGTTCATCAAACCTCTGGAATGTCAGATCCGGTGCCATCGGCAAAAAGCGCACTTGATCCCACCGGGCCAAAGCCCCTGTCCACCCTGGTCGTCAGCCTGGGCCTGCTCATCACGATCTCAGCCCTGGGCGCGTCCATAGCGTTCGGAAAGCCCATCTACTGGGGGCTGGTGACCGGTTACCTGATCTTCCTCGGCCTCGCCCTGCACGCCGGCTATTCCGTCAGGCCGCTGGTTCGAGCGTCGCTCGACAGTATCTACAAAGTCAAAACGGTGCTTATGATGCTGGCCCTGGTGGGCATGATCATTCCCCTGTGGATGCAGACGGGGGTCCTGGCCTCCTTAATGGCCTATTCCATTGACGCGTTTTCCGGCTTTAATCTGGCGGTGGCAGCTTATCTGTCCAGCGTCGCCGTGTCCATGATCCTAGGCTCCGGCATTGGGACCACCTCTACCGTAGGACTGGTCTTCATAGCGATTGCCAGAAGCATTGGGCTGAACGAGGCCATGATCGTGGGCGCCGTGGTTTCAGGGGCCTACACGGGCGACCGAACCTCCCTCATGTCGAGCAATTTCAACCTCGTCTCGGAAATTACCGGTACGGATTTGAAAGGAAATTTCGTTTATATGTTGTCATCCACCCTTCCAGTGTTTATAATGACAACCATATCCTATGGTTTATTCGGACCCTCTGCCAGCGATTCACAGGCCCAGTCCCTTGACGCCCTCAGGCAGCTCTTGGGTCAGAGCTTTGAAATCGCTCCCGCCCAGCTGATTCCACCCGCAGTGATGCTGTTTTTCGTGCTCGTCCTGCGCCAGAACATGGTCGTCAGTCTTGGCGCGGCACTCGTCCTCAGCATTGGGAGCGGCCTCCTTGGGGGCGGCTTCGAGTGGATGCCTCTGCTCACCGGTCTCGAAGGCAGCGGTCCCCTTGGCGCCTTGTTTTCAGGCAGCGGCCTGACCTCTATGATGGGCGCGCTGCTGCTCATAGCCATTGCCTCTGCCCTGAGCGGTCTGTTTCAGTTGATTCGCTGTCTCGAGCCGCTTCTGGACAGAGCCTCAAGACATCTCGGCACCAGAGGCCACCTGATCTTCTCTACGGGCATGATCAGTCTGCTGGTCAGTCTGGTCTCCGGCAATCAAACCATGACCACGCTGATCACCGGCAATTACTTTAAAGAAAAGTACGACGCTTTCAAGATCGACCGCCGTTTGCTGGCCCGGACCATCAGCGATACCGGCGTGGTGTGCGTGCCGCTCATTCCGTGGAATATCAACGGCATCCTGGTGGCCACCGTCACCGGCGTCTCTACCGCGGCCTACCTGCCCTACGCTTTATCCAGCTGGCTTTTGCCCGCCATCACACTCTTTTTCGCAGCCAGAGGCTTACATAAAACAATACGGCTTGGCGCGCCTGAAGCGACTATGATCCAGCGCATCGCTTCCAGTGCTCTGCCGATAGGTGACCATCGGCACAACGAGGGATCCAAATGACCTCTCGACCAATTGAATGGAGGATTTGACCATGACTGAACCCAACCAACCTGCACAACCGGCTCAACCTGCTAAGCCAAAGAAAGTTAAATATCCCGAAATTGAGATTGGCGGCGAGCGCTTCCTGCGCATTCCCATCAAGACCCACGTTGTCATGTTTGGCGATCAACTGAAGGAAATCGTCGACACCTACGCCAGGGAGCACCTGGAAAAGGACGACATCCTGTTTATTACGGAAAAGATCGTCGCGATCACTCAGGGCCGCGCGCACTATATGAAGGATATCAAGCCGCGCAAGCTGGCTAAAGTGCTTTCCAAATATGTCACCAAGACGCCGGCCGGGATTGGCCTAGGCATTCCTGAAACCATGGAAATGGCCCTCAGGGAGTGCGGGGTGCCGCGCATCATGATGGCGGCGGCGGCCAGCGCAGTGACGAAGCCTCTTGGAAAGAAAGGCGTCTTCTACCAGCTCGCGGGCTACAAGGCGTCGTCCATTGACGGCCCAACGCCGAATACCCTGCCGCCGTACAACCAATGTGTCGTCCTGGGGCCGGACAAGCCTGACGAGGTCGCCCGGGAAATCAGCGCCCACCTCAGGGGCATCAAGGTGGCGATTGCGGACATCAATGACATCAGCGGCGTCATTTTGGGCACTTCCCATCCGGGCATGGACAGGCTTAAAATTGCGAAAATCCTGAAGGATAACCCGCTTGGGCAGGACCTGGAGCAGACCCCTATGGGGATTATCAGAAAGATTTCGAGTGAGCTTTAGAAAAGAGGGAGAAACTGGGGGTCGATAGGCCAAAGGCCGCTGACACCCGGTTTCTTTTAAATGAAAGATGGAACTTGGTGTCAGACACCGAGTTTCTCTCAAACGAAAGAGAGAGCCTGGTGAAAGCGTGACGCTTCACTGAGGCTCTCTCTTTTATTGTTGTGAAACCGGGGGTCGATAGGCCAAAAGCCGCTGACACCGAGTTTCTCTTGTTGTGAAACTGGGGGTCGATAGGCCAAAGGCCGCTGACACCGAGTTTCTAATAGACCTTTCTCACCTTGTACCCAATCTTCGCCAGTTCCCGCTGAATTTCATCAATATGGGCATGGCCACTGGTCTCGCAAGTGACTTCCAGCTCGACGTTCATGAAGCGGTCGGTATTCTTGAACTGGTTGTGGTCGAGACCTATAACGTTGGCATTGAGTCTTGCCAAGACTTCGGAGATTCTGACCAGCTCGCCCGGCTTGTCGGGGAGCTCAACGCTGAAGCAGAAGAGCCGCCCACGGGAGACGAGACCCTTGTTGATCAGCGTGGAGATGGTCACCACGTCAATATTGCCGCCGCTGACGACGCTGACGACGTTCTTGTTGAAGACGTGAAGCTTCTTGAGCGCCGCCAGCGCGACTGCCCCGGAGTTCTCCGCGATCAGTTTGTGCTTTTCGAGCAGCATCAGGAAGGACTCCATGATTTCGCGGTCGCTGACGGTGACGATTTCATCCACGTACTCCCGGATGATGTCGAAGGTCAGTTTGCCCGGTTTCTTGACGGCAACGCCGTCCGCTATGGTATCCACGTGGGTCAGGCACACGATCTCGTCCTGCTTGACGGACGCTTTCATAGCCATGGCGCCCTCCGGCTCGACCCCCACAATTTTTACGGATGGCTTCAGCTGCTTCATAGCCAGCGCAATGCCCGCGATCAGTCCGCCGCCGCCAATAGGCACCAGCACCACGTCCACATCCTCCAGGTCTTCAAGGATCTCCACGCCGATGGTCCCCTGACCCTCAATCACATCCAGGTCGTCAAAAGGATGGATGAAGACACTGTTTTGCTCTTTTTGCAGCCGCATAGCTTCATCGTATGCTTCATCATAGCAGTCGCCAGCGAGCACGACAGTCGCACCATAGTTTCTCGTGGCCTCCACCTTGATGATGGGTGTGGTCTTTGGCATCACTATGGTGGACTTGACACCGAGTCGGGTGCTGGCCAATGCGACGCCCTGGGCGTGGTTGCCCGCTGAGGACGCAATGACGCCCCGCGCCTTTTCTTCGTCTGTCAATTTATTGATTTTATTAAAAGCGCCGCGGATCTTGAACGCACCCGTGACCTGCAAGTTTTCCGGCTTTATGTAGACGCGGTTGCCGCATTCTTCGCTGAACGCCTCACTGAAAATAAGCGGCGTTTCACGGATCACAGGTTTGAGTGTTTCCTTTGCCGCTTTGAAGTCCACGAAATCGTGATAAGTCACCTTGTCTTTAACCATGTGTAATGCCATTTGAAAGCCCTCCAATTCTGCCGCTTTTCCTTTTTCTTCCAACAAAAAAACCGCCCTCTCACTATGAAAGGACGGAATATTCCGCGGTACCACCTTATTTGCACGAATGCCACTCACTCGGCTCTATCAAGCCTGGGCCGATAACGGGGCCAGCCGAAAACACTTACATGCCTCAAACAACAAGGTGTTCAGCGTTTCTGCTCAGGGATGATTTGAAAATGCGCGGCACTGCGTCAACTCTCACCAAATGTTGACTCTCTGTGGCAACCGTTTGCGTTTTCCGTTTCCCGTCGTCGCAAATGAATATCGATATATTGTTATGAATAATATCAGAACTTTCGGACGAATTCAAGGGTTTTAGAAAATATTTATTATATTTTTGTAACCGTTGATAGTCAATACTTTCAGGCGCTTTTACCTTATAAACTGATTGTTCTTTCAAAAAGACGCGAAAACAGAACTAAAAATTCAGAATTTCGCCTTGACATCTGCCCGCTTACTTTTTATAATTAGTTCAATTCAATAGCCGCCATCCGTCCGGGATGGCACTTATCCAGAGTGACGGAGGGAACTGGCCCTGCGAAGTCCGGCAACCTGCCCAAAAGGGCGTGGTGCTAAGTCCAGCGGTTTAACCGGGAGATGAGATCACGACATGCGTAGCTCTACTTCGGTAGAGCTTTGTTTTTTGCCTGAAATCTTTAAAATCCTTTGAAACACCCGGCCACTGATCCTAATACAGCAAAGTTATAGCCAACGAAAGGAAGACGCCCCCATGAAAATCAGAGATATGCTCCTTACCACCCGGCCGACTGTTTCCTTTGAAATCTTTCCGCCCAAGGCCAACTACCCTATCGAAACGATCTATGAAACCATCGAGGCCTTGAAAGACCTGCGCCCGGACTTCATCAGCGTCACCTACGGCGCCGGCGGGACGAGCCAGGACAACACCATAGAAATTGCCTCTAAAATCAAGAATACTTATGGCATCGAATCGATTGCCCACCTCACCTGCGTCACCTCCTCCAGGTCCAGCATGATCGAGACCCTGGAAAAGATCCGCGCCAGCGGCGTTGAAAACATTCTAGCCCTGCGCGGCGACATCCCTCAGGCGCTCCTCGACGACAAGTCCTGGACACCGGAATACAGGTACGCTTATGAGCTCATTGAAGACATCCATAAGTTTGACAATTTCTCGATAGGCGGCGCTTGCTATCCGGAGGGCCACATTGAGTCCCGAAACAAAATTGACGACCTAAAAAACCTGAAATTCAAGACCAAAACCGGCCTCGACTTCCTGATCACCCAGCTCTTCTTTGACAACGAGCTCTTCTACCAGTTCAGAGAGAAGATGGAGCTCCTCGGCATCAAAACCCCAGTCCTGGCAGGCATCCTTCCCGTCCTTAACATCAACCAGATCAAAAAGATCCAGGAGCTGTCCGGCTGCAACCTGCCGCCAAAGTTTATGCGCATCCTCGACAAATACGAGCACAACCCGGAGGCTCTTCAGGAAGCCGGCATCGCCTACGCGGTCGACCAGATCATCGATCTCATGTCCAGCGGCAGTGTCGACGGCATCCACCTCTATACCATGAACCGCCCGGAGCCTACCCGCCGCATCATGGAGAGCATCGGCTCCATCCGCAAGGCCCTCAGCACCAGAAAAGAGGGATAGTGTGATCAATCGCGACGAAGTCCTTCGGTACCTGGGCATCCGCGAGCCCGAACAGGCCGACCCCCAGACCCTCGCTGAAGTCGAGGCTCTCTCGTCCGAGCTTGAAGCAAAGCTGGTTGGCCGATGGATTTATAACCCCTTCCCCGTCGAAAAGAAGACAGCCGAGGGGATCTGGCTCCAAGGGCTGTCGGAGCCCCTTCTCGGAAAGGACATCGCGAAGCTGCTGGCACCCTGCGACACCGTTTACCTCATGGCCTGCACGCTGGGCCCCCAGGCGGAACGACTGATTACTTTAAAGAGCCATCTGTCCCCCACCGCCGGCCTGATCGCGGACGCCTGCGCTTCGGCCTTAACGGAGGCCTGGTGCGACAAATGCGAGGCCGAAATCCGCAGCCGTGCCGGTGACCTGACCTTTCGCTACAGTCCCGGTTACGGCGACCTGTCCCTGACCATTCAGAAGGCCATTCTGGAGGCCCTGGTGGCCCACAAGCGCATTGGCGTCTCCCTAAGCGACAGTTACCTCCTGACACCTCGAAAAAGCGTGGTGGCGATTCTGGGGGTGCTGCCCAAGGTACTGGGGGAAGAAACGACACCATCGGCCAAACCTCACCGCTGCGGCCTTGAAAGCTGTGACCTCTGCCCGCTGAAGGAGACGTGTACGCGCCGCCGGTAAGCGGGCGTCTTTTTTGCCAGTGTCAGCTCGAAATGAGGTATAATAAATCAACGACTTAAACAGTGAGATAATACAACGATTAAAATAATCTGAGGATGTGATTTTTTTGAGCGAACTACATAACACTTCATCAGCTGCATTCACGGCGCTTTTTGCCCCTGAGCATTTGATGATTTTCGACGGCGCCATGGGCACTATGCTCCAGCGCTACGGCATGAAACCCGGGACGCTGCCGGAGGCATTAAACCTTGTGGATCCGGCGCTGATCCAAAGAATTCACCGTGAGTATCTGGAGGCCGGATCTGACGTGATCACGACCAATACCTTTGGCGCCAACGCTTACAAACTGTCCACCAGCGGCTATTCGGTGACAGAGGTAGTCACGGCGGCGGTGGAGAACGCCAAGGCTGCCCGCGGTGAGCGGCAAGCCCTGATCGCTCTGGATCTCGGTCCAATTGGGAAAATGATGAAACCTATTGGTGCCCTCGATTTTGATGGTGCCTACGAGTATTTTAAAGAGCAAATCGTCGCCGGCGTGGCAACCGGCGCAGACCTCATCCTGATCGAGACCATGTCAGACCTTGGGGAAACCCGGGCTGCGGTCCTGGCGGCCAAGGAAAATTCAAGCCTGCCGGTCTTCGCGACCATGACTTTTGCGGATGACGGCCGCACCCTCACCGGGACGGACCCCGAAATCATGATCCTTTCCCTGGAAGCCCTCGGCATAGATGCCATAGGCGTCAACTGCTCCTTAGGTCCTGAAGAGCTGGAGCCCATCATTCAGCGGATCCTGGCATTCGCCAAGGTACCGGTGATGGTCCAGGCGAATGCGGGACTGCCGGTATCCGTCAGCGGCCGCACGGAGTTTTCCGTTGACGCGGCGACCTTCGCTGACTTTGGCAAACGCTTTGTCCAGGGCGGCGTCAAAATTATAGGCGGCTGCTGCGGCACGACACCGGAATTTATTCAGGCGCTGAACGGCCTTCGCGGGGATTATCGCCCGGCGCCTGCTGCAGAGCGCGGGGATTATGTTTGCTCTGCTCAGCAAAAGGTGGCTTTGACGGGCAAGTTCACGCTGGTGGGTGAGAAGATCAACCCGTCCGGCAACAAGGGCCTTAAAGCACAGTTTTTGGCTGGAAATTCTTCTGCGGCGATCAAGGAAGCCTTCGACCAGATCAACCATGGGGCTGAAGTACTGGATGTCTGCACCTCCCTGCCCGCTGTGGATGAAATGGCGGTCATGAGCGAGATCATCGAGGCCTTCAACGGGTTGATCGAGGCGCCTCTCCAGTTTGACTCCACCAAGCCGGCTGTGCTGGAGCGTGCCCTCCGGCTCTACAGCGGCGTGGCCATCATCAACTCAGTCAACGGCAAGCCCTCCTCCATGGAAAAGATTTTCCCGATAGCGAAGAAATACGGCGCTTATATAGTCGCCTTGTGTCTGGATGAAAACGGGATCCCTGAAACAGCCGATGGCCGCATGGCCGTCGCCCGCAAGCTGATTGACACGGCTGCCACTTACGGCATTGACGAGAGCCGGCTGATGATCGACTGTCTCGTTCTGACGGCGTCTGCTCAGCAGGCTGCGGTTATGGAGACTTTGAAGGGGATCCGGGCGGTCAAGACGACGACCCGCGCGCTGACGACCCTGGGCCTTTCCAACGTCTCCTATGGCCTGCCTTACCGGGCGCTGATCAACCGCACCTATTTCGCCATGGCGCTGACCAGCGGACTGGATGCGGTGATCATCGATCCAGGTGCGGAGGGCATCATGGATACGCTGATGGCGTTCCGCGTGCTGGCCAATCAAGACCAGGGGGCGGTGGCCTACATTGATTATCAAAACGAAAAAGCGGACCAGGCAAAGCAGGATTCGGACGCAAAGGACGCTGTACTCGCGGCGGCTCACGCTTCTGCGGCCCAGGCGGCGGCGCTGATTGGGCAATTGACGAATGGCAGCGGTGCAGCGGCTGCGGTACCTCCTTCTTCGGTGACGACGGTTGTATCGACTGCGGCTGGGGCATCTCAGGGTGCTGGCGGGCGACCATCGGCAAACGCCCTGCCTGCGGACAGCTTTGAGCGGCTGCTGCTGGAAGGCCAAAAAGACGTGATTCTGGCGCGCACCAAGGTGCTGCTTGAGACCACGCCGCCTCTGGATGTGGTGGACCTTCACCTGATTCCGGCGCTGGACGCGATTGGGCAGCGGTACGAGGCGAAAGTGATCTTCCTGCCGCAGCTGATCCGGGCGGCGGAAACCGTGACGGCTGCTTTTGAGCTGATCCGGGCGAAGCTCTCTGAGTCCTCTGAGGCTATGACCTCCAAGGGGCGGGTTCTCCTGGCCACGGTACAGGGGGATGTGCACGACATTGGCAAAAACCTCGTCAAGGTGCTGCTGGAGAGCTATGGCTATGATGTGCTGGATCTGGGGCGGGACGTGCCGGTAGAGAAAGTCGTCAGTACAGCGGTGGCGGAGAACATTCAATTGGTGGGCCTCAGCGCCCTCATGACCACGACGGTGTCCAGCATGGAGGAGACGATTGTGGCGCTGCGGGCGACCGGGGCACCCATCCGGATCATGGTAGGCGGCGCCGTCCTCACGGAAAGCTACGCCAAGACCATAGGCGCAGATGATTTTTGTCGGGACGCCCGCGCGGGTGTCAGCGTCGCCGCCAAGGTTTTCGCTTAGCCGGAAGGGTCATTTGGAGTCAGGTACGAAGACGCACTGTGTACCTGTCTCCGAATTCATTTTGGTGTCAGATACCGTAATGAAATTTAAATACTATTTTTGTTGAACCTCCCATGACTCAAGTCACGGGATTCCTAAGAACACCGTTCTAACGAACAGTTTTTTATTAGGCTATCCCCGTCGCACCGGCGGTTAGAAGCCTTAGGGCTTCGTTTTTAATATTTATGCTTGCGTTAAGATCTCTGTCATGGATTGCGCCACATTCCGGACAAGTCCAATTCCTAACTGCAAGATTCTTAACGTCTTTATTCTTGTATCCGCAATTTGAGCACAATTGGCTTGAAGGAAAGTTTCTGGCCACAGTAACAACCTGCCTCCCATACCACTTTGCCTTATATTCAAGCAGACTTCTGAATT
>Ga0302241_1000453_pt1 | contig 38076 bp, 27 predicted proteins | sample AAG_UR_Arg_MG_FD_193532 | JGI IMG/M metagenome (GOLD analysis project Ga0302241, IMG submission 193532) | Enriched activated sludge microbial communities from anaerobic digester in WTTP, New Holstein, Wisconsin, United States - AAG_UR_Arg | ecosystem: Engineered > Bioreactor > Anaerobic >... | reverse complement strand
CTCTGGAGCAAAAGATATGCCGTCAAAGGAGAAAGTTATAACTTAAATAAATACAAAACTGTATATTCTGTAATAACAGATTTCATTGTAACAGGCTCATAGATTTTGCGTAAGAGCCCGGATAGGGACAGACTTGTGAGATGGATACTAACTTGCCTGTTGCGGTACTAAGAAATTTATACTAAAGAGGAGTAATATTATGAAAACCAATGAAACACTAAATAATCATCTTCTTTCTAAATTTCGCAAAAATTTTAAATCCCGTAGCGCGAATATCCTTGCAATGAATGCAGTAACAAGGGGAAATATTCAGGAGATAGCCTTAAACAGAGAAATATTAAATAATGTTAATTTCTCTTTTTCCCATGAAGTGGAACCAACAGAAGTTACAGCCCAGAAACAGGCAAATACCTGCTGGCTTTTTGCTGCACTTAACTGGCTTCGAACCATTACAAAAGAAAAATTAAATATAAAGGATTTTGAGTTTTCCCCAAATTATCTGGTGTTCTGGGATAAAATGGAAAAGGCAAATTATTTTCTTGAGATTATGATTGAACTGTCTGATAGAGACCTGGATGATCGATTGATGAATTTTCTCCTTAAAAACCCCATCCCTGATGATGGCGAATGGCATATGATAGCAAATCTTGTAAAGAAATACGGTCTTGTGCCAAAATCTGCCATGGCCAATACCTTTACTGTAGAAAATACAAAGACTCTGAACTTTATACTTTATAACAAACTGCGTGACTGGACTGCAATTATAAGAAAAATGCATAAAGAGAAAAAAAACCTGGAGCAGATAAGAAAGAAAAAAATGGAATGGATGGATGAATTTTATCGAATACTCAGTATATTTCTTGGATTACCTCCAGAAAAATTCGACTGGAGTTACAGAGATAAGGATAAGAAATTTCATAGAGATCTGGCGATGACACCACAGGAATTTGCTCAAAAATATACAGGTATTGATATGGACGACGTTTATATTCTCTGGCACTGTCCTTCGGAGAAAACACCTCTTAATAAAACCTATCTCATAGAATATACAGCATATATGAAAGGTGGAAGTGATTTAATAGCTTTAAATCTTCCCTTTAAAAAATTGAGAAGCTATGCAGTGAAAATGCTTAAAAATAAGGAAGCATGTATTTTCGGTTGTGATGTTCTCCAGGAAAGTCATACAAAAGAAGGTCTTTTATATTCAGGTCTTTATGATTATGAACTTATCTTTCAGACAAAATTTTCTCTTGATAAAGGAATGAGACTGGACTATTGTCAGTCCTTTATGAATCACTCTATGGTTTTATCAGGAGTAGATCTTGTAAGAAACAGACCCATAAAATGGAAAGTGGAAAATAGCTGGGGAACAGATTATGGGAAAAAAGGTTATTTTACAATGTCAGATGAATGGTTCAGTGAACATACTTATGAAGTTATGATTCCCGGGAAATATCTTGATGAAGAAGATAAAAAGCTTTTTAAATTAAAACCGGTAGTACTTCCAAGATGGTTCCCTATGATATAATCGTGAAAGATAAATCGTGAAACGAACTAACTCATTCTTTCACTTTTTACGTTTCACGATTCACTAACTTACTATGAATAAAATCCTTTATACTTCCTTTGACATAGTACCTGCTCCCAAAGGGTCAAGTGTTCATATTTCATATTTCACAAAAGCCCTTGTAGAAGGAGGATACAGGGTTACCCTTCTTACACCCCTTGGGAAAAACCAGGAAGAAAGAGAAGTTTATCTTGGAGCTAAAATAAAAAGAATAAAACTTGAAGACAGTAATTTTTTAAAAAAGACACTTTTATTTTCTCAGGGAGTGGAAAAAGAACTGGAAAGAAATTATGATATAGTGCAATTTCGATCTATCTGGGGCGGGCTTCCTGCTATTTACAGAAAGAAAAAAAATTATAAGATTATCTATGAAGCAAATGGTTTCCCGAGTATAGAACTTCCCTATCATTATCCCTGGTTAAAAAAAGAAAAAATCTTACTGGAAAAATTTCGCCTTCAGGAAATTATATGTCTTCAGGGAGCAGATATTATAATATGTCCTTCAGAGATTATAAAGAAATATATTATCTCTCTGGGAATAATAGAAAATAAAATCATAGTAATACCAAATGGTGTAAATACGGAAATTTTTAAAGGAACCTTCTTCCCACCTTTACCTTTGAAACTACTTTATGTAGGCACCCTTACTCCATGGCAGGGAATTCAACTTCTACTGAAATCCCTTTCTATTATAAAAAAAGAAAAAATAGAATTTACTTTAAATATACTTTCAGATAGAAAAAGAAAATTCGAAAAATTAATTCTGGAACTTGCCTTCAGATTAAAACTTTCAGAGAATTTAAATTTACTGAATCCTTTACCACAGGAAGGTGTATCTGAAATAATATCAAATTCTCACATATGCCTGGCACCACTGGAATATACAGAAAGAAACCTTCTCCAGGGTTGTTGTCCCATAAAAATACTGGAATATATGGCCTGTGGGAGACCGGTAGTATCTTCTGATATACCCTGTGTAAGAGAAATTTTAGAAGATGGAATTGATGGAATACTCTGTAATTGTCTGAAAGAAGAAGAACTTGCAGAAAAAATATTATATCTGAGTAAAAACTTATCTATCGCTAAAGAAATAGGAATAAGAGCAATAAATAAAATCAGGGGAAAATATACCTGGCATAAAGCCGGACAGGAATTAATACAGGTTTTAAAAAATCTCATATAGAAAATTATAGTAAGATACCAGGTTATATATATTATACTTCTAGATATTATTATTCCATACAACTAAATTGTATACAATAGCAATATAGAGATTAAAATATATAAAAAATACTTATTTTTTGAAATTAAATTTGGTATAATAACAGTAAATTTTAATAAAGGGAGAATTAATATGGCAGTTGAACCATCATTACTAAAAGATATTCTTATTTTCAGAGATTTAACAGATGAAGAACTTGTACAGATTGCAGGTATAACAGAAGACTTTACCTTACCAGGAAATAGAATTTTATTTAATCAGAGTGATGAAGCAGATTCTTTTTATATAATACTTGAAGGAGAGGTAGACGTAAGAAAAAACCTTGGAACAAAAGAACAGAAAATAGCCAATATGAGTAAAGGAGCTATAATAGGGGAAATGGCTTTTCTCACAGAAACACGTCGTACAGGTACTATTAAAACAATCACCAAAGTAAGATTTCTAAAAATCCTGAAAGATGAATTTAAAACACTTCTTCTAGAAGAAAACTCTATAGCAGCATATAAAATAGTATATCGTCTTGCCCAGATACTGAGTTTCAGATTGGCTCGTATTTCAGAACAGTTTGTTGACTATCTTAATACCAATAAAGTACCTGAAAAAGAAAAAGAAGGTTTTTTAGAAAATATTAAAAAAATTTTTTTATAAAGAATATTTCTAATAGAGGGCCAGAGATATTTTTTCACTTCCAGAAGGAATAGGTTTTTAATATTTTATAAATAAGTTCTTCTGTTGCTCCTTCTATTACTAAAACACGCTTATTATTTACTCCTATGTATACATAACGCTCCTCTGTAGACCAGAGATAATAGTTGTTTCCTTTGTCTTCTATATGTTCTGAGGTATATTTATTTATAACTGCATGACTATAAGCATTAAAAAATTCTCTTCCATCTTTTTCTGTATCCCAGGAACTCATCATAAGTATAAGTGTATCAGATCCATTTTGAAAACATTGTATTTGATCTCCACCCCAACCCTGAGATGCAATAATAGCAAAGTCCTTAGTCGTCAACTGTTTTAAGAGTAGATAAATAATATATTCACCCAGAACATCAGTATTAATTTTCCTCCAACCTTTGCCAAGAATTGTTTCTACATCTTTTATGTTAATAGTCACAGGAAGGTCTTTTTGCTGTGACATATATTTTTCAGGGTGTATTATCTGCTCTGTAGATAAAGGTTTATCAGAATAAAGTGTGGCTACCTGTTTCCATCCATAGGTTCTCACAAAACGCATCAGAAAATCAGTACCATATAAATAAGGAAATGTCATTGTTTCAGAAATTATAGGAGGGGCAGATGCCAGTAATTTAGATGCCTCCTGATGGGGCATTAGATCCTGGATCTGAACCATTGAAAAGTTTGGTAAATCGTAAATGCTAAAACCATAATTTTTCATCATATATTCCAGCATAACCAGAGTAGCTTCACCTTCTATAACAGATGTATGGGACATATTCAAATCTGAATTGGCATAATCCGATTTTAAATAACTTTTAAGGTCTATATACTGGTCCTGAAGTGCATGGGTTAACTCATGAGATAAAATAGGAGGTTGAAGGTCCATCGACATCCAGTCAGCTATATATATAGTTTTATCCTCAGGCACATAAAAACCGGCCATCTGTTCTACATATATCTCTACAAGAAAACCTTTATAATCAAAATTTTTCGGTAATAAGCCGAGTTTTATAAACATTTTACCTTCGCCGTCAAGTTTGGTCATAATTTCTGGCTTTTGAATGTCTTTAAGCAGCATCTTTCGAACTGTGTCCTTATTGGTTACCTTTTTTTTAATTTGAGTTTTAAAATTAAGACCTCTTATCTTGCTCACACTTGCCATAAGTTGGTCAGCCAACCTGTATAGTTCCTGAGGAGAAGCCTTTTTTTCAGCAATCTGGGAAACTTCTATATTCGACTTCTCTTTTCCCTGGCAGAGAAGGCAACAGGTAAATAAAACAAAAGAAATACTTACAAATATATATAATAATTTTTTCATTAAGAATTATACCTCATCCATAAGTTCTAGAAGCTTTTCTTCTCGTTCCCTTATTTTAGAAAATATATTTCTTATATCATCAGTACCTCTGGAAATATTTTTAAGGAGTGTCTCTATAATCTGTGAATTTGTCACTGATCTGAGTGCTATTTTTCGCAGACACTTACGCTCTTCCCTTAAATCATCTATTAAGGTCTGACTGTAAAAATATACATACATTTTTCTTGTTCTGTAATCCATAATTTCATCAGCAAGACGGAGTTCAATACAAACTACTTTATTATCTATAATATCAAAATTAAAATGAATTTCTTTATCAATTAAAATGAGATCATAATTATTATATTTCAAAGCTTTTCTGACATTATAAAGGAGTTCTTCCTGACATTCAATTGGAATTCTACCGGAACAAAGAAAATCTTCAAGATTTTTCAAGGAAACTATTTCCTCAAGGGTTAGTTTTCCTTCGCTCAAAAGTTTTCCTCTTTTATGTTGAAATTTCACATAGGTATCTATATCGGGATAATAATTCTTATAAAAATTTTCATAGGAAAAAATATTATTCTTTTCTCCATAATGAAAACTACAAAAAGTTGGCCTTACTGTTTCTATTCTAACACAGTTACTTTCCAGGTTATACCTGTAATTCATATTATCTGTGCCATCCCTGTAAGAAAAGAAGCTCTTCTTATGTTCACTGAGGCCTACAAGCCATTGAATACTTATGTCATATACGCTGGCAATATCGATGAGTTTATCTATACCGGGCCTCCTTATACCTCTCATATAACTTGCAAGAGTACTCTCAGGTATACCGGTCTTTTTAGACATATCTTCAATTGTCTCAAGATTTTCTGCAAGAAGGGAAACTATTCTATTTTTTATATTTTTTGCTATCTGCTCAGTATTACTTGTAGACTTTTCCTCAAAGATAGCTGTCTCTTTTGAATTAGACGAGTTTATATCTTCCATAAGATCACAACCTTTATTAGATTTGTATGTATGATAATAATATTCTAACATTATGTTAATGTTGTGTCAATATACATCAAATAAAGATAAATTATAATAAAGTATCATAAAACATACAGAATAAATAGAGAGATTGACAAATTTGTATAAGAATCCGATAAACCCGGAAAAACTCGAGATTATTAAATCTTACCAAATACAATACCATATATATTATCAAGTTGTTTATAAAATTTCATAATAGCCATAGCTATTTCTTCATAAGAAGCAAAATCTTTAAATTCTTCTGCCATTATCTTTACTATATCTTTGAATTTTATCTTGCCGGCACTCAAATAAAAAACCCTTTGTTCAAAAGCATTAAAGCAATATTGTTCTCCAAACCTTTCCAGGATTAAACCTTCTGACGCAATTTGAAATCTATAGTCAGTTCTTTGAGGAAAATATTCATCCAGTTCTTCTTTTGTTAATTCATAGAAAGTTTTATATAAGGAATGTTTTCTAAAATTGAAATAGCGTTTCAGAGCAATATTGTCATTCATTATATCATACCAAAGAGTCTGAATCCCTTCATCAACAAGGGAAAAAATTTGTTCTACCTGATTCTTAGGGATCTTCATTAGCACTTCTCTTTGAGTATTCGTCACTTCTTTATAAAAAAGCTCTTTCATCTCCAATAATTCATTTATCTTCAGATTTACTGTTTCAGCAAGAATGTCCATACCGGAATTACCTCCTATAAGGAGATATGGAGATATAGGAATAATACCGTATTTCTCCGGTTCATCACCTATAGAAGTCCCCGGGAAAGGTGTTAGAAAGCCGTATAATAGAGACAATCTTCCTGGCGCAAGGCGAATCAATTTTTTAGCAAAATCTATACTTTCTTCTATAGTTTTTCTTGATTCAAAAGGACCACCTATAATAAAGGTTGTCACTATCTGAAAAATCTCTTCTTCTACACATTTTTGTATTGTAAATTCTATCTGTTCCGGTGTTATCATTTTTTTATAAAGTGCCAGGCTCTTTTTATTAGCCGATTCAATACCTATCTGCATAACCTTCATACCTGCTTCTTTCATTTCTTTGATTAACTCCGGGTTATGGTAAATTATGTTTGCTCTACCTTCAGCATACCAGTAAAAACGAGAACGAAAATCTTTTCTTTTTTTTATTTCCCTGCATAATTTTATAGTTCTTTCAGGATGAGCAATAAATGTATCATCTATAAAGCCAAGATATAAAGGATCATCATAAGTATTTAAAACTTCATCCAGTTCTTTTAATACATGTTCTATACTTCTCATACGATGATAATGACCTGTAGCTTGAAAACAAAAAGTACATTCATAAGGACAACCTCTGCCTGTCAGAATTGACACAACACCTTCTCTAGTGGGGGCTAAATCTCTATTTATAATAGGCAATTCATCAAGATTGTCTATACAAGGACGCAGGGGATTACTTTTTATACTATTACCATCTCTATAGACTATACCCGGTATATTCTCTAACTTTCCTTCATCCAGGAAAAAGTAATTCATAAGGTCAAGCATTGTATATTCTCCCTCATATCTGACAACTATATCAGCAGGACTTCCTTCCAGAACTTCCACAGGTCTAACTGTAGCATGAGGTCCACCAAATATAATGATTATTCCAGGAAAATTTTGTTTTATAAATTTACTAATCTCTATTACTCTATATATATTATCTGTACTGGTATAAAAGCCGGCTACTCTTACTCTCGAATAGGATATAGCCCTCTTGATCTCATCCATATCCGGGTAACGATCACAAATCAATTTAATCTGGTAATTTCTCTCTTGTAAGAATGTACCTATAGACAGAAGACCAATTGGAATGTGTGTGCATCCTTTATACAATTTCAATCCATCACTAAATACTATATAAAAAAGAAAAATTTGATCTCTCTTTTTATTAAACATATCTTTTATTCCTCCAGTATTTTATCTTAATTTCGTTATATTACCTGCACGTTCTTTCTCAAATAGCTGGCGCCATATATTTAATGTACAAAGCGTAATGCATCGTACACCAGACATTACGCTTTACAAGATTTTAATGAGATAGTTAATTAATCGTTAGTTTTCTCCATTATTATCAATTGAGATTAATAGATGAATAAATACTACTATACTTTTACCGAATTTTGAAAGACCCTTGTCCTGTAAAGGCATTCCTCGCAGATGTTCTACAGGGTAGAATAAGGCTTTATTTGAAAAGTGCAAAAATATAGAATATTATATAGATTCAGAAAAACCTGTCAATCTCAAGAGAAGAAATTTTTAAAAAGAAGAAGTAGTATCAGGTTCACTTTTATAAGTTATACCACTTAAAAATTCTTTGAGTTTTTCTTCTGTAACATACCATTTATTTCCAACCTTTCGTCCTCTCAATTTTCCCTTATGAATATAAGTTCTCAAAGAAGTAGGGGTAACCTGTAGAGCTTCAGATAATTCCGTAAGATTATAAAATTTTATGTCTCCTATTTGTCGAGGCATTTTTTAATCTCTCCTTTATAATATAATAAAACATCTTTCGATATTATCATGTAAGTTTTATTTATGTCAGTAATTATTTTAACATTGTTTATATATTTTTTATGTTTCTTCCCTTTGCCTTTTTTGAAACATTTTTATTAACAAATTAATTAAAATAAGTTATAATTAGCCTGAGTATATAATTATGAAATCTCAAAATAATATCCTTTTATTTTTAAACATATTTATTACTATAATTTATCTATTTCTTGCTATCTATGGTTCTATATTTTTTTGGAACAGAGATTATACTATTGCCAGATACTGGGTAGAACAGAAAGAAAAACATTCTTACGCAATCTTTATGAACAGAACTATCTTTTCTGGAGAAGGATTCGGCGGACAGGATTTTACAAATATACTGATTGCCTTAGCACTTGTTTTATATGTATTATCCTTTAACAGTAAATTTAACTACTGGTTTTTTCCTTTAAGAAAATACACAGGTTTTATGCTTGGTGTTGCTATACTTCTGACTCTTACCTGGTCCAGACTGTTAAGAACGTTTTTTGCCCGCGCCAGACCTATAAATGTAATAGAAGGGAAGGAAACCTTCAGCCATCTTTTAATGTTTGGTTCTTACAGGCTAGAGGACGCATTTAATCATGGTTGTTTCCCATCGGGTCATACATTTTCTGCTATGTTTTTAATTGTTCTTGCTTTTATAGCTATTAAAACACGTAAAACCTGGTTAATCATATTAATATTTTTACTTTCTATTGCTTTTGGCATATCTATGGGTGTGGGACGTGTTATGTTTGGCTCCCATTATCCGGGAGATGTATTATGGTCTATAATCTTCAGTATCTTTATGACAGGTTGGCTTTATTTCATGGTATTTCGTATACCTCAGCAGGAAAAAGGAACTTTTAATTTTATTTATAAGCCTTTAGAAGGTAGCGGATTTATCATAAAAATTTCAAACATAGTTGGCCCCATGTGGGAATTACGTTACAGTTTTCTCTATAGTCTTTTTTCTATCTCTTTCTTCATAATATTAATCGGGGTAAAATATAGTATATTAAATTTTACATGGTACTGGCCTCTTATAAGTATAACAGGATTAATTTTTTCTATAATATTTTATAGAAGAATTTCAGTATTATTTAAAGATTCAATCAAGCATCAAATTTCTGAGTAAAAAGGTTACATTATCTGTTCTCTCACCAAGTCTTCTCAGATAATAGGCATACCATTCCCTGCCGTAAGGAACATAAAGTCTCACATTATAACCTTCATCTCTGAGTATTTTTTGCAAATCCCTTCTTACTCCATATAACATTTGAAATTCGAATTTATTGGGTTCTATATTTTGTTCCCTTACATATTTTTTAACTCCTATAATCATTTTTACATCATGTGTGGCTATAGCAGGATAATATCCTTCATTAAGTATTTTTGAATCTAATAACAAACGAGTAAGTTTGAGATAATTATCTTCCACATCTTTTTTATTCTTAAAAGCTATAGAAGAAGGTTCCTCGTAGGCTCCTTTACAGAGACGTACAAAACCTTTCTTTTTTATAAGTTCCATAATATCCTCTTCACTTCTATGTAAATAAGACTGTATTACTATTCCTACATTATCGTATTTTTCTCTTAGACTGTAAAATATATTTAATGTTTCCTGTGTATAGAGAGAACCTTCCATATCAATACGGACAAAATTTTCATATTCCCTTGCTTTTTTAATTATTTTTTCTACATTATTTATACAGAATTCTCTGTCTATGCTCAAACCCATCTGAGTAAGCTTTATAGATATATGAGCTTTAAGTCTTTCTTTTTGAATAGTATCAAGTAAGTTAAGATAGGCATCGGCTGAAGCGTCTGCTTCTTCTGTATCATTTACATGTTCCCCCAAATGATCCATGGTTACATTCATACCCATTTTATTTATTTCTCTGACCCTCGGTACAGCTTCCTGAAGAGTATCGCCTACTACAAACCTGCCAGCCATTTCTTTAATTAAAGTAAAATTTGTAATAAATTTTTTCAATGATTTATTTTCAGATAAAAACAACACAAAATTTCTCAGCATATTTAATAATACTCCTTTCTTCTTTTGGAAGAAATATCATATAAAAAGAGCCAAAACTATTTTTTAAAAAAGCAGTTAATTTGAGAATTTAATTATTCATTCTCTACTGCTTTTTTTAGGAATAGTTTCCTGTATATCTTTAATAGCTATATATCCCTGATCCTGCATATTTTTTATGGCACGCATAATCCTGGAACGTGGATCTTCCACACGGGAAGCCAGATTTTCCATCTGCCAGAGTTCTTCTGCATCAAGCCATATACCGAAACATTTAATACATCTTTCTATAATAAGTTCTCCTTCAGGTAAATATTTCATCTGCTGAAGTTTGCCTCCACATTTTGGACACATATACTCAGTATCTTTTGCATCTTTTAAAGCTTCTTCCAGATTGGGTATATCATCGGTAAGTTCAGTAAAAGAAGCTGCTTCACCCCTGTCCATCCAGATTCCTTTACAGGCATCACACAGATCTATAATAATCCCTTCAGGTGTATTAAAAGCATAAAGACTTTCTTTATGACATTTAGGGCAAATAAACTTTTTCTGTTCCATTGGTTAATACCTCCTAATTATTTCTTCAACTTTAATCGTTTCTGTAAAAGTTCTATTCCTTGCTGAATTTCATATTTCAGGAGTTCCTGCCAGTAGCCTCCTGTTACACCCATACTATTGAATTTTTTATATCTTTCATTCAGCAGATTCGTAATTGAGTGTTTTCTCAATGCTTCAATGTTTTTTAACATTTCAATTTTTATTAACTGGGCAGAGGTAAGTATATCGAATTGAGCTCCACCCTGGGCTTCAGGGACAATTTTATCTATGAGCTGCAGGTTATAAAGATCAAAAGCTGTGAGCTTTAAATAAGGTGCTACCTCTCTGGCTTTCTTTGCATCTCTGTATAATATGGAAGCCGCTCCCTCAGGAGATATAACAGAGAATATAGCTCTTTCCTGCATAAAAACCCGATCTGCCACTGCAAGAGCCATAGCTCCTCCAGATCCTCCTTCTCCTATTACGAAACTCATAGTAGGTGTCATAAGACCAGACATTATCCTGAAGCAGTGAGCCAACGACATAGCAATTCCTCTTTTTTCGGATTCAAAACCCGGAAATGCACCGGGTGTATCTAAAAAAGTAATGAGAGGTAATTTAAATCTCTCTGCCATAAGCATCATTCGCTGTGCTTTTCTGTAACCTTCTGGCATGGCCATACCATTACGGCGGTATTTATGTTCTTCATCATTTCTTCCCTTTTCCTGCGCGATTATAGCAATAGTCTGCCCTTCAAGCTCCCCTACACCTATAATTATTGCCGGATCATCACCATAATAACCGTCTCCTTTAAATTCAATAAAATTGGCAAATATGCGCTGAATATAATCCAGAGAAGTGGGCCGTTCAGGATTTCTTGCAGCTTCTACCGCTTCCCAGGCATCGATGTGTTTCAGAGGTTTATGATGGGGTGCTCGTAACCTTGGAAATTTCTGTACTGGTTTTCGGATAAGATGTTTTACGAGATGAGAAATTCGCAGTTTTAAATTTTTTCTCTCCACAATCTTATCGATCATACCATGTTCAAGAACAAATTCGGCAGTATGTGATTCGGGAGGAAGCTTTTCTCCTATTGTTTGTTCTATTACACGGGGACCTGCAAAACCTATGAGTGCTTTCGGTTCTGCTATAATTACATCTCCAAGAGACGAAAAACTGGCTATAATTCCACCAGTAGTGGGATTTGACTGAACACTTATATAAGGAAGACCGAGTTTTTGAAAACGTGCAACTGCTGCTGCAGTTTTCGCCATTTGCATCAATGAAAGCATACCTTCCTGCATGCGGGCACCTCCGCTTGAAACCACACTGATAACAGGCAAATGTTTTTTAATTGCTCTCTGGAAGGCATTAGATATCTTTTCTCCCACTACTGAACCCATAGTTCCGCCCATAAATTCAAAATCCAGAACGCAGAACACTGCATCTGTTCCATCTATTTTTCCCACACCTGTAATGACCGCATCTTTAAGGCCGGTTTTTTTATGAGCTTCCATCAACCTTTCCTGATAGGTCTTTTTATCTACAAAATGTAAAGGGTCAACAGGAGTTATATTTTTATCCCATTCTTTAAATGTTCCAATATCTACCAGATGGGTTAATCTCTCAAAAGCAGTAAGACGGATATGATAGTTACATTCAGGACAGACCTTAAGATATAGTTGAAAGGCTTTTTCCCCCAGGTCAAACTTACACTGAGGACATACAGTTGTATAACTTATTTTTTCCAGTTCTTTATCAATATCCTGAGATTTTTCCTGGCTTTTTGGCGTTTCTTCAACCTCTTTCTTCTCCAATACTGTCTCCGGATTTGCCGTTTTTACCTGAGAAATTTCTTTCATAAATAAAACCTCCATCAGGATTATTCTGTTTAAAGATAATATTATTATACCAGGAAAGTTTACCAAAAACCATAATAATAAGCCAATTTTACCTGTAAAAACTAAAAAAAAAATAATTGAGCTAATATATATTAATTAAACCAGTAACTTTTCAGGCATAACAAATCTTTATTGGTGGTTTAAGAAATTTTAATATTTTCTCTTATAATACATAAAATGTACAGACATAATAACAAAAACTATAAAATTTTACAATACTTTTTTTGACTGAAAGGCACTATAATGTTATAATTTCCAGAAAATAGTAATTCTAATTTGTGTGGATAGAGGTGTCCCTTTTGTTTAAAAAGAGATTCAAAAGAATTCCTGATAAAATTTCTGAAGAAGAACAAAAAGAGAAAATACTATATGAGTCGCCGAAAGATCGACATCAGACCAAAAATGTGGAATCTTTAAAGAATTTTATAAAAAAGGATCCTTCCAATCCAGATTCTTATTATGAGCTCGGAGAATTATATAGAAACAAAGGAGACTATGAGACAGCTTTATCTTATTATAGGACAGTAATAAAACTGGATAAAAATTATGGTCTTGCCCATTCCAGAATGGGAGACTGTTATTCTAATCTGGGCAAGATGGATCAAGCTCTATCTCATTATCAGTCTGTATTAAATTTATATCCCCATGATGAACTGGCCCATTATGAACTGGGCAGAATATACTGGGAAAAAGAGGAATACAACACATCTCTAAAGTGTCTTGAAATATCTCTTCCTGTTACAGAAGGAAATGCTGAAGTCCACTTTTATATGGCATCCTGTTATAATGCCCTCGACGAGTTTGAACTTGCTATCCAGAAGTACGAAAAATCTCTCGAGATAAATCCTTTCTTTACTTCATCACATCTTGGCCTTGCTGAAGTATATCTGCAACAGGATAAACTTGATCAGGCTGAATATCATACTATAAAAGCACAGGAATTAGGAGATGAGTCTTCTGAGCCATTTGTAACACTGGGTCTTATTTCTATAAAAAGGTCTGATCTCGACAGGGCAGTAGAGTATTTTAATCAGGCTCTGGAAATTAACTCTGAACAGGCTTTTATATATTTTCAACTGGCAAATATTGCTCTTACCAGATATGATAGTGAAGAAGCTATAAAAAATTTAATTAAGACTATAGAACTGGATAAAAATTATCTGGATGCCTATTATACAGTTGCTCAATTATATAAAGAACTGGGACAGTATAAAAAAGCTATAGAGTACTATCTGGCTTCAGCAGAAATTGACCCGAATTTTATCGATATATATATAAATCTGGGGATGATATTTACAAAAATCGGTGATGATTCTTCTGCTCTGGATAGTTATGAAAAGGTCTTAAGCCTGGATAAAAATCATTTTGAGGCTCTTTTTAATACAGGGATAATTTATGAGAAATATAATAAATATGCTCTTGCCCGTGATTGTTTTATAAGGGCTATCTCTCTTGAGCCTCAAAATCAGGATCTCTATAAACGTGTGGCAGAGCTATCTAAAAAACTCGGTGATATAAATAATGCTATTATGAATTATCAAAAATGTCTTAATCTGGGGAATAATACAAAAGTTTTAAATAGTCTGGGAGATATTTATTATGAAAATGGTAATTATAAGATGGCTATAAAGTTTTACAAAAAACTACTTGAGATTGATGCTGCAAACCTGGCTATCCATAATAAACTCGGTGATATTTATGTTGAAGAGGGTGAACTGGATACTGCATCTACTCATTATCATATGGCTTTACAGATAGAACCGGAAGATATACAGGTAAATATTAATCTTGGTAAACTTTATCAAAAACGTGAACAATGGAATATGGCCATAAGTCATTATCAGGATGCATTAAATATATCGCCCCATAATATAACAATATTAAATGGTCTTGGTGATTCCTACAGAGGAAAGTGTAAATATGATAAGTCTTATCTCGGTACAACTATAGATATCTTTAAGAAGGTTTTATCTCTGGATAAGAATAATCTAAATGCTTTATATAATCTGGCTAATATAGCACAGGAAGAAGGAGATTTCCAGGATGCTATTAATTATTATAAAAAACTTCTGGAAATAGATGACACACACACACTGGCTTATATAAACCTTGGCAGAATATATGAAATAATGGGATATTATGAAAAAGCTTTAGATTCCTGGCTTTTAGCTCTTGATAGTGATCCCGGTAATATTAAATTACTTCTTTCAGTAGCCAATTATTCTCTTGAACATGAAGATTATGAGAAAGCTCTTAAATATGCAAAAAGAGTTGTCGAGGAGATACCGGGAAATCTTCAGGCTAATTATATAATGGCAGTAGTCTATGTAGGGAGAGATAAACTGGAACAGGCAAAAAAATACCTTGAGAGGATTCTTAAGGAAGATGAAGGTAATATTATGGCCAATTATAATCTTGGTCGTTATTATGAACAGGAAGGACTTTATGAAAAATCAATAGACTATTATATAAAAGTACTGACCACTGATCAGGTATATAAGCCGGCCATGTCCAGAATGGCTTTTTGCTATATACAGATTAATAAAAAGGAGCGTGCTCTGGAGATATATGAAAATCTTGCACTTCTGGAACCTAAAAATTCTGAATTTATCCTGAAAGTTGCAGAACTCCAGAGAGACCTTGGTAATGAAGATAAAACAATAGAATATTACAAAATAGCTCTTAATTTAAAGGGAGATAAAAATGATCTTTATTTTAAACTGGCCTCTTTATATTTTGAGAGAAAAGAATTTTTATTTGCAAAGGATATGTACATTAAATGTATAGAGACAGGGGAGATTAATTTTGATATATATAAGAATATTGCAACCTGCTATGAAAAAAATGGTGACTTCGAGCGATCCCTTCACTTTTACAATGAAGCTCTGAAGCTAAAGGACGGAGATATTGACTGTTTATTTGGCCAGGCTTCATCCTATGAAGGAATGGGGAAATTAGAAGAAGCCATGCATTATTATAGAATGATTCGGGGAATAGCTCCTCAGGATAGCAGGCTATTTTATTATTTTGGAAGATATTCTCTGAAAACAGGTAATATTCAGGAGGCCCTTCAATATTTACAGAGCTCAATGACTATTAACCCTGATTTTGCTTATTCTTTTTATGAAATTGGACATTATTGGATTAAAGAAGGAAATTTTGATAATGCTCTTCAATATTATTCCAGAGCCGTGACTTTAGAACCAAAGGATATTAATTTAAACAAAACCATGGGGGATATGCTTATATCTCAGGGTAGATATACTGAAGCTCTACCTTATTATGAGAAAATTCTGGAACTTGATCCTGAGAATAAGGATATTAATTTGCTTGCAGGAGAGATATACTTTAATAATAAAGATTATGAGAAAAGTTTTATCTGTTATGAAAAAGTCATAAATAAAGATCCGGAAAACTCAAAAATAAACTTATCTCTGGGAGATATATATTATATAAGGGGTAAATATAACCTGGCTTTAAAGTATTATAATAATTGTCTCAGGTTAGAACCCGAAAGTGCAATATTGAATAACTGTGTGGGTTTACTTTATTACGATCAACAATTCTATGATATAGCCGTAAAAAATCTAAAAAGAGCTATTGACATAGACCCTCATTATTTCTGGGTATATAATGAATTAGGGGTAATAAAAAGAAAAGAAGGGAATATAGAAGCAGCTATGAGCTATTTTCAGGAAGCTCTTACCTCCTCAGAAAATGATATTATGGCTTTTGCCTATCATAATATGGCAGAAATTTATTATGACAGAGGCTTTTTTGAAGAAGCTAAAAATTACAATAGTAAATCCCTGGAAAAAGAAGAAAATTCTTCTGTTTATTATCATCAGGGACTTATATCTTATAATCTTAAAGATTTCTCCAGTGCTGAGGACAACCTTAAACGTGCTATAGACATGCTACACAATGAAGATGACATAAATCTTATTTATGCTCCCTTCAAAAATTTTAAAAAAATCCTTAAAAAGCTTCCTGATAAAAGCGATATATTATATAATCTTGGTAATGCCTATATAAAACAGATTAAAGAACAGGAAGCTATGGAATGCTTTCAGGAGTATCTTAAGATTTTTCCCCGGGGGCCAAAAGCTGAGGAAATAAAGAAATATTTGAGAGATTACGTAAAAAATAAAAAAACCTTATCTTCCTGAAGACTTTATAATCAGTTGTATATCCTTAGTACAGCTCCAGATAAAAGAGTATCCAAAAACTTTAAATATATACATCTGTCTCTGTCCGGGCTCTGGAGCAAAAGATATGCCGTCAAAGGAAAAAGTTATACCTTAAATAAATAAAAAACTGTATATTCTGTAATAACAGATTTCATCTTAAGAGGATCATAGATTTTGCAGAAGAGCCCTGACAGAGACAGGCTATCCATATGGATACCAACTTACCTGTTTCCGTATTTAGGAATGAGAGCAGTTACTTTTATAAAGATGGATAAAATGTTGATAATAGAAATTATAAAATATTTACTTTACGCATTTTATATGATTTTTCTTTATTTTCTTGGACTGTGGGTCTTTCAGGATGCAGACAGACGAGGCCTTAATGGTTATTACTGGTGTATTGTCTGTGTATTTTTTCCTCTGGGAGGAATACCAATTTATTTAATTCTGAGGCCCAAAAACATAATTAAAATCTGCCCTGATTGTGAAACTTTAGCTGAGAAAGATTCTGTTCTTTGTTACTACTGTCCTCATAACCAGGAGAGGCAAAAGCTTCCTTTCAGAAGGTATATCACCGCTCTTATTTCAGGATTACTATATAGTGCATGGATGACTATTAAATATTTCTGTTTTCTTTCTTATAATGGTCTTTACGAAGAGATATTTATTCTTTCCACCCGAAAATTGCGTAAAATGAATTCTTTACTCAAAAGTCATTATTTTCTTAAAAGCCCTGTCCGTATAGCCAGAAAAACAGAGAATGAATTTTCCATGCCATCATTTTCTCTTACCTATGGTGAAACTCCTTATTCTACAGCTCTCCATATATTAAAACATTTAAACATAAAAAAAGATGATATATTTTTTGATATCGGTTCAGGTACGGGTCATCTGGTCTTCTTTGTAAATATATATTTTAATATACCCTCTCTGGGTATAGAGTTAGTCCCATTTTTTGCAGAAAAAAGCAAAATTATAGCTAAAGAACTTGCCCTTCAGTATGTTGAATTTATAGAGGGAGATTTTCTAAAGGAAGATCTATCCAGAGGAACTATATTTTATTTAAATTGTCTTGCTCTTAACAGAGATTTGAGGGAAAAATTATTTGAAAAAATTAAATCTATCAGAGATGGTTCTAAAGCTATATCTATTGGATTTCCTATTCCACATCTTGATATAACAAAAAAATACACCTGTTTTTTTTCCTGGGGATGGGAAAATGTTTATATTCATGAAAAATATTCTGATTGATTTGTTGACCTCTTAAAGAAAATACTTTATAATTTCACCATAAAGAACCGATCATAATTTTCAAGAGAAGAATTAATAGATTTTTTATGACTCTTCAAATACATAAATATAAAATTTCATAAAAACTCTCTGGAGGGCAATAAATGGACTATAATTTTGAAATCACTGAAAAACCGACTCCACCTAAAAACAGGTGTATAATTTCGGGTTCTGCTATAGAAGAAAAGTATAAAATATTTATAAATTATCTGGCCATAGCCAAAGCTATGAAACATGGTCTTAAAGATACCATCAATGAAATGGGGGGACTTCTTATAGGGAATATATATTCTGACAAACGAATAGATGATGACTTTATATATCTTGATATAAAGACTATCTTACCTATTTCCAGAATTGGTTTACATAAGAAGTTTACCTTTTCAGAAGAGGAGCTAGAAAAGTTAAAAGAAGAAGCTAAAGAAAAATTTCCTGAAGATAATATAGTAGGTTGGTATCATTCTCATCCAGGATGGGGTGTAGAACTTTCTGAAGATGATCATGAAACACATATGAACTTTTTTAACGCCGAGCAATATGTATTGCTTATAGTAGAATCAGTGGCAAAGGATTTTGCTATCTTTGGTACAGATAAGGCTGGTGAAAAAGCATATCCCACAAGAGGCTATGTTATATATTGTGATACAAATGATGATATCCCTAAAATGAAGAAACTCGTTGATATGGTAGAACAAAATCGTGAAAGGAAAAAAGATAAAGAAATAAAACCTGAAATAAAAATAGAAGAAATAGAAAAAGAAGAAACAGATTCCACAGATGAAGAAAATTTATATCTCAGTTTAACACATCCCAGAATTATAATAACTATTTTAAGCAGTATAATTATAGTTTTATTAATAGTTCTTGCTGTTGGAAAAACTAAAATGGATAATTTAAGAAAGAAAGCTCTTTACAATCAGGGAAGCTTTACTATAGAAACCAGAGAACCTGAGAAAGGTAAAAGAGAAATATTTATAGATTTTGATTTTATAAATGAAACACTCAAGATAATTGCTATAGAAGATAAAGAAGAACAAAAATGGAGGATAGAAGAGATATATATTAAAGAAGGATCTTTCCCATTTCAATTAATAGCAAGACTTGCTGCTCCCACACCTTCGCCGGTATCTCTGGAAGAGACACCTGCAGAATATACAAGTCCTGTAACTGAACCAATAACTGAGACACCTGTAGTTAAAGCTCCTGCAGAAACGGCTATAACAGTTGTAGATGCAACTCCTACAACCGGTGAAACCTCTATTTCTATAGCAGATAACTCTGCAGTTAAAGATAATGTAAACGCCTGGATCCATGCATGGAAATCCGGAGATATAGAGAAATTTAGAGGCTTTTATTCTGAGGATTTCAAAAATTCCAGGTGCAATAATCTGGAGGATTGGATGGAAAATAGAGTTTTCGAAAAAATATTTGAAGGTAACCCCCAGGTAGACATAGTTGGTGAAATAGAAGTTACACCGATAAACAGTAATGAAATAACAGTTAAATTTGAGCAATATTTTAACGGATCCTTTGTGACTAATGGCTATAAAACTCTAAAGTTTACTAGAGAAAATAAAAAATGGCTTATAACTGAAGAAGAATTTGAGCTGAAATAAAACGTAAGACGTGGAACTCAAGTTTCACGTCTTACGTTTTACCCTTTACCGGAGACACTTATATCATTAAATAATAGAGGAGGTGTATAATAAGAACTACTGAATTCGTCAAGTTCAGGTTCTGCACCTATCATCTGGATATTTTCAAAAAGTTTATATATATTTCCTGCAATCATTGAATCCATAGCTCTCCCAAGAATTTCACCATTTTTCACATAAAATCCTATTCCTACATTTACAGATAAATCTCCTAAAAGTACATTTCCACTGTGAGCACCTACAAGATAATCTGCAATTATCCCTTCTTTCATACCTGAGATTAATTCTTTATTATCACCTGGCAGGAGAACCATTGTTGAGGTGTTGGGAGTTGGACTCATATCTATGGAAGAACTCCAGAAACCTCTTTTATAACCATTCCCGCTGCTTCCATTACCATATCTGCTTCCTGTAGAAAGATCAAAGAGAAAATTTTTTAACACACCTTCTTCAATTAAAAATTTCTTTTTAGTTGGTGTACCTTCATCATCAATAGGAGAAGTATGAGGGAAGTATTCCAGTGTAGGGTCATCTATTATAGTAAAGACAGAGGGAAATATTTTTTCTCCCAGTTTCTTTGTAAGAGGACTGGTGCCTTTGAGAATACTTTCTCCATTTATAGCTTCTTTAAAGCGATGAAGTAATGCCCATATACATCTTGGAGTAAACATTACTGCCATTCTTTTTGTAGGAACAGAACAGTGTTTTTCTATAAGGCTATATTCCCGGACAAGTTCTTTAATCTTTGCATCAGGAAAAGGTGAAAGTTTACCCGAAATATGGCATCTGTTAACACCTTCTTTACTCCCTTTTAAAAGACCTGTAACACTTATATCAAGTAAAGTCTGCTGATAATTATTGTCTTTTCCATTTGAATTTATTAATCTGGTATGTTTTACTGTTTTTTGCATCTGAAGATTCACATGCATATGAGGAGCAAGACTTAAAGTTTTTTCTATTATCTCATCAGCTATCACAAGAAGCTCTTCCGGCCCCAGAGAAGCCATTTCAGCATCGAAAATCTGACGGGTGTCACCAGATTCCGAAGGGAAATGAAAATCTACTTTCTGACCATATTTAGCAGAAAGTAAAGCTTTGTCTACTAATTCTGTAGCAATATCATAGGAATTACCACAGGTATTTCCCAGACGTCCCTTATGTATAACCCTCAGACTGAATTCCTGCACGTCTCTATTAATTATATCATTAAGCTTTCCTGCATCATATCGTATAAGACTGGACTGAGTCATTACTGAAAGTATCTCTGCTTCGTCTACTTTTTTAAGAACCAGTTCTAACATTTTTTCCATTACTACATACCTCCAATTACTACATCTTTAACCATTAAATGAGGCCCTCCGTGGCCTGAGGCCCAGATCATCTGCATGGGGCCCACACTGCCCTTTCCACATCCCCCTGATTCATCCATGGCAAAATCACTTCCTATGGCTACTATATTTTGTAATGTAACAAAAAGATTTCCTGTAATATTTAAATCACGAACCATTCCTTCAAGTTTGCCTTTTTCTATCAAATAACCGTACTGAGCCCCAAAAGTAAACATATCTCCAATGGTCTGACCTCCTCTATGGCCTATCAAATATATGCCTTTATCTATGGAAGATATCATTTCTTCCAGTGTAGAAGAACCCCGTTCTACAAATATATTCGACATTCTCACTATAGGAGTAAAATTATAGTCTAAAGCCCTGGCATTTCCTGTGACAGGTTCGTTAAATACAGATGCAGATGCTCTGGAATGAAGTCTTCCCACGAGAACTCCATCTTTAATTAATAAATTTTTACGAGAAGCCACACCTTCATCATCATATACATAGTGACCGCAGGCACCGGGGAAATTACCTTCATCAGAAATATTAAGTATTTCGGGCCCCATTCTTCTGCCCATCCTCATTTCCTGCCGGATTGATTGATTGTTTACAATCGAATCTGCTTCACTGAGATGTCCGAAGGCTTCATGGGTGAATACACCACTGATACCCGGATCAAGTATAACAGTATAAATCCCGGGTTCTACAGGTTTTGCTGTAAGTAATTCTAAGGCTACTTTGAGTTTTTTCTCTATATCGGAATGACGGTTTTTCAGTTTTCCATAATTATCACTTGCTCCCAGGTGTATGGCAGCACTCTGTATAATACCATTATCTCTCGCTATTATACGTCCATAAATAGCACAGAAAAGCTGTTCCTGGTTTATACAGGTTCCTTCTGTATTTATAAAAAGTTTTTCCGAAGCATGTTCTTCATATAACATATTTACAGTTTGAATCTTCGGAACATTAATAGCTATATCCAGATATTCCTTGAGAAGGTCTTTTTTTTCTTCAAGGCTTATTGACCTTGGATCAATTTCTGGATTGACCTTTACATTATCAGTAACTACAGGAACCGGTGCAAGAATTACTTTATCTTTCTTTCTCTTAGCAGAGCTTTTAGCCGATAGAACTGCAATACCCAGAGCGTGACCGAGGTTATCCATATCACTCCAGGAATTACATCCTGTAGCACCATCACAGAGAGCTCTTATATGACCTCCAATCATAGTGGATTGACTTATTTCTTTCAGATCTCTCCCTGAAAATAAAACCTTGGAATGAGATATTTTTTCCCATCTTGCATCCATATAATCTACATCAGCATTAGATAAAGCTTTTTTTAATACATCTTGCAACATTAATACCCCCCAACTATATATTTATGGATAACATTCGATGTAAATTATTTAATTCCTTGTAAGAAATATCCCGGTCAGGAGAATCTATTCATTATTCTACTTATTATTCTGTCAGTTCGGGAATTTCAGAAATCTTCCAGTTCCATCCAACCCTGGTAAAAATTAATTCCTTTGAGAACTCCCATCTTTCATTTTTTCCTCCTGCAGCAGATATAAAGCAGGATATTCTTCCATCTTCAAGTTTTCTTTTATTATCTATCTGCCAGACCATATCCTTGAAATAATCCCTTGATGCCCAGATGCCGAGATGCCCCCTCTTATCCTGAATCTGTTTTTCCACATAGGTAAGGGCTTTTCCGGTAAAACATTTTTTTATTTTGTTAATATCATAATTTTGAAGAGCTGTAATGAGAGTGGTTATAGTTTTTTCAGGCCCCGGTATAAGACGTTTTATAAGGGCCATAATTGATATAAGTAATAAAAAGATTAAAACCAGTAGAGCTATTTTTTTTATATTCATAATTAAACGCTTTCAGCAGTCAGCTTCAAGAAAGCTGAAAGCTATACTATAACACAGGAAAATTCTTCTCAGTCCTTTTATTAAACCGCACAACACCCCTGTTAAGAGCTTCAAGGATCGTCTCATCTAAATTTACATTTCCCTTTATTTGATTTCCCTCTTTATCTACTTCCACTGGTATATTATTCAGATATTTACAGGGAGAACCGTATTTTTCTCTTATATATTTAGCTCCCTCTACACCCCTTGCTTTAATCTCTATAAGAAATATTTCGGGTTTTTCTTCTTTCATGGCTTCATCTATATCATATCTCATAAGATCATCTCTTGCGAGATCAAAAGATGAGGCCACTACATTACATCCATAATTTTTTTCAAGAGAATAAAGAAGCTTATCTTTTACTTTTTTTGGGGCAGTGCCGAGATACATAATCTTTTTACCTTCAACTTCTTTTCTTACATTATTAACATCTCCTATTATTTCTGGCTCAAAGTATGTCCTTATTACAGGAAGGGAAGGATTTCTCTCTTTTAAAGCTTTTTCTACCTGTTCTATAGTTTCCACTGTGGCAGTTTCATACTGACAATGAGCCAGTATAATACATTCTGTACCATCAAGTCCCGGGAATTCCTTTAAAAGTGATATATTAATATCTGACTGAACAAGTGTTATTGTGGCATCTACTCTTGTGGGAGGATGTTCTCCACCGCTTCCTTCGTGGAGTATATAATTTCCCGGACAGATTTCAGATGCTTTTAATCCCAGTTCTACATTGGATACAACAAATTCGTGAAAATACCCTGCTCCTGCCCTTCTGCATCCTATAACAGAAATTTTCGGAGCAGATTTTCCCGTTTTTTCTTCATAAATATCCATATAATGTGAAAGTATAAGAGCATCTTCATAAACATCTGAAGCACCGTGGAGTTTAAAGGAGAGAAGTCTTTCCAGATATTCAGGTTTGAAACGACTGTTATACAGATCCTCAAGAGTTAATTCCTCAGGGGGTTTTAATGAGTGTTTATTAAATATATTAACTACAGGAGGAGAGGGAGGGCCTCCACGGGAATGGGTCATAACTATGGCTTCCCAGGGTGTATTATAACCTCCGAGACCGCTCATAAGTTTACTTATATAAACACCAAAAGCAGTCTTCCCCACCCTCTTATCTGTAGCATAAAGACCTATACTCGGTTTTATTGCCTGGCTTTTACCTGTTTTTTCGGCGAAGACCGTGCCTCCGGCAATATATTTTGCCCCATATGACACAACTATAGAAGCATATCTATTCATAATATCCCTGTTTACCTGAGGAGAACCTGAAAGTTGAATAACCAGATCAATATCCCTCTCTTTAAGGGCTTTCTTTATACCTGACACAGGGTCAGAAATTCCATCATCAGGATCTCCTTCCATTATGACTTCCACACCGAATTCTTTAAAGAATTCCTCATTAAAAGTAGAAGGACTCTTCATTTTCTCTGTTCCGCCGAGCCAGACAAGTTTTAAAGGCACAAAATCAAATTCCTTTATTAATTTTTTTATGCCGTCTATTGTATTATCAGGCTTATGGACTCCATCAATTAATACGACACCTTTTAGTTTTGACACTTTAAATACCTTCCTTTAAGTTCGTGAAAAGTGAGACGTGAAAAAAGTTTAGTCTTGAGGATTGGACAACTTTTAACTCTCAAGAGTCAACTATAAACCAACTCATCACGCATTGCCTATGAGATTTTTACAAATTTTTCTCTATCTCACCTATTACATCTTCAAATATTCCTAAAGCTTCATCTGCATCAGATTTTGTAATAGTCAGGGGAGGTGACATACGTATGGAATTAAAACCACATCCAAACATTATCATACCTCTTTTATAAGCTCCTCCCACAATGACACTCTTTATATCTTTTCCGTCTGTTGTGAAATCATCGGGAAATCTCTCTTTAGTTTCTCTATCTTTAACTATTTCAATTCCTATCATAAGTCCTTTACCACGGACATCTCCTATTATCTTATGACGGTCTTTCATATCCTGAAGTTTTTCTATCATATAGGTTCCTGTCTTAGAGGCATTCTCCATAAGTTCCCCTTCTATCATTTCAAGGGTTTTTACTGCCACTGCTGTAGCAAGGGCGTTGCCTCCGAAGGTGCTTCCATGAGAACCGGCAACCCATCCTCTTCCATCTATAGACGGATCCATCATCTTAGAAGGTGCAATTACTGCACTTATGGGAACTCCTGAAGCAAGACCTTTTGCAATGAGTATTACATCAGGTGCCACATTCCAGTGTTCTATGGCAAACATCTTTCCTGTCCGGCCAAGACCACTCTGGATTTCATCCACTACAAAAGGGATTTCCCATTTTGTCGCTATGGCTCTCAGGAGTCTGTAAAATTCCGGGGGAGGTACTATATATCCACCTTCACCCTGTATTGGTTCTACAAAAATTGCCCCCACCTCAGTGGGATCTAAAAGACGGACAAATATATGATCCGTAAGGAATGATACACAGGGCAGCATGGGAATACCCTCAAATTCTCCCTGTCCTTTCATACAATCAGGATAGGACATTTTAAACATACATCTATAACAGTATGGATAGAGTGTATGAATTATTTCTGATACAAGGGGAGCGAAATGAGCTCTCTGAACTTTTTTACTTCCGCTCAGAGACATGCCGCAGTAAGTTCTCCCGTGAAAAGCTCCGTAAAAAGATATAGCCTTTGATCTTCTTGTATAATATCTGGTGAGTTTAAAAGCCGATTCCACCATTTCTGCTCCGGTGCAACCGAAATAAACCTGTTTTGGAAAATCTCCAGGAGCAAGGTCTATGAGTTTCTTTGCCAGGGTTACCTGTGTGTGATAGTAAAAATCACTTCCCGGATTATGGATAAGAATTTCAGACTGGTCCTTTAAGATTTTCACTATTTCCGGATGGGAATATCCGGTGCTTGCCACACTGTACCCGGCACCGAAATCTAAAAAGGTATTTCCATCTACATCTTTTATCCTTACTCCTTTTGCTGATTCAATAACAAGAGGAATCTCTCTGGATCTGGTATGAGCTCCAAAGATAACCTCCTTATCTTTTTTAATCATTTCAAGTGCTTTCGGCCCCAGAGCCGGTGATTCATATCTGTAATTGCCCATAGTTTTAAATATTTCTCCTTTCTAAATTATTATTCCCCATCTTTAACACATCGGAAACCCAGATCATTATCATAATTACCGGGACTGTAATTACCACGAAAGGTACTTCCACAACACTGCCAGTTATCATCCCAACCTCCGCCTTTAAGTATACGGGTAACACCTGAATAGGGCCCCCTGGGATTATTTATAGTTCCTGAAGTTACCGGGTAAAATCCATACCAGTCAGAACACCACTCCAATACATTCCCCGCCATATCCATTGCACCGGAAGGCGATACCCCCTCAGGATAAGATCCCACAGGTCTGGTATGTTTACTATTTTTATTATTTACACACTTATCCTGGTACCATTTATTACCCCAGGGATAAAGTCTACCATCTGTTCCCCTGGCAGCACGTTCCCACTCTGCTTCTGTGGGAAGTCTTTTACCTGACCATTTAGCATAGGTATTGGCACCGTACCAGGTGACAAATGTTACCGGATGATTTTCAAAACCAGCTTTTACTTTATAAATACCTTTAACTTTTACTATTTTCCCTTCCCCTTTTTTATCTCCAATATAGATCCACTTCTGTCCACTATCACCTTCTCTACCTTTAGCATTTAAAAATTTACAGTACTGGCTATTAGTGACTTCATATTTATCAATCCAGTAAGAAGCCAGATATACTTTATGTTTCGGTTTCTCATCATTCTGACGAGAGGTATCATCACTTCCCATAAAGAACTCTCCTGCTTCTATATAGACCATTTCCGAAGTGTCGACTTTTACAGGTTTCAGGGTCTCATTTACTCCTGCTTCTTCAAGAGTCTTAATTTTCTTTAAGGCATCTTCATAATCTTTTTGATTATTCTGAACTTTGTAGAGATCCCTTGCACGAATAAAAGATGCATATGCTTCTTTAGATTTTCCCGTTTTTTCATAAGTAAGACCCAGATTGTAATGAGCCACACCGTAATTCTCTTTAAAAGATATAGCTAATTGGTACTGTTTTACTGCTATACCATATTCATGCTTTTTAAAATATATTATACCTGCGTAAAGATAGCTTCTGGGATTGGAAGGATCCTTACGAATCACTTCTCTTACAAGTTCTAAAGCCCAGTCCAATTTATCAATTTTTATAAGTTCCACTGCCTGATCCAGTAATTTATCAGATTCTGCAGATTTTACAATAGTACCTGTTATAGTCATAAATATTATAACAACAAAATAAATTAATATTTTTTTCAATCTGAAAACCTCCTTAAATGAGTAATATAATGGGCAATGGGTGATGAGTGATTTGTCAGGGGAAATAAAATTAATTTTTATAACAGATAATAATTAATATGTAAAGGAATTTTCATTATTGTTAATTTCCCTGTCAATCAGCACTTTTCACTTTTCACTTTTAATAATGTAATTCTGAGTCTGCCCATGAATTATTCGACTTTCCCTGAGATACCCCTGCAGAACTATCATAATGCACTTCTGAATTCATGACAGTATCGTAATGGATATGAGTATTTTCCTCATAATTTCTGGCAATTTCCTGAGTTGCAGAATTGTCGGAAGAATAATAATTATAAGAAGGTATATAATAATTATTGTAAAGAGGATGAGTATAAGTTATAGATTTTTCAATTTGAGATAGATAATTCCCTGCTTTATTATATATTTCTCCTTTTAATTTAAGAGATATAATATTATTGAAGTACTCACGAGACTCTGAATATTTATGCTCTTTAAAGAGATTTTCTCCTAATTTTAAGTAACACAGACAAAGACCTTCTTTTGCTTTTATATTATCTTTATTTAAATGGAGTACTTTTTTAAAGTTTCTGGAAGATTCACTGTATTTCTTCTCTGATAGACATCTTTCTCCCTGATTTAAATAATATTCTACTTTCATAGAAACAAGCATTTCTCTATCAATTTTCTCTGGTTTTAATGATAAGGCACTGTCAAACCATTTGTTGGCAAGAGAAACTTCTTTTAATTTATAATAAGCCTCTCCTATGGCAATATGAGCAGAGATATCAGAAGGAGATAGAGAAATTATCTTTTTATTTACTATAATAACACGTTCATAATCTTCACTTTCCAGATAAAACCTGCTCAGACCTTTTAATGCGGCTTCATTGGTTTCTTCTATCAAAAGAACCTTCTGAAAACAATCTAAGGCATCTGTATACTCATGCCTGTCTAGAAAGATATTACCAAGCTCTATATACCTACTTATATCCTTATTTCCTTCCTTATGAAGTTTATCCAGCTCATTCTTAGCAGCAGTATAGTTTTTTCTTTTTATATAGAAGTCCAGAAGATTTGTATGTACCTCAGGCTTTGTATAATCTATCTTAATTACAGTATTTTCCGCCACAGGGATATCTTTGACCTGCAGAGGAGTTTTTTTAATTAAAACAGTCCCTCCAGGTTCTTTTCCATTATTGAAATATTTTCCGAGAATAATTATAGATAAACATAACAGGATAATCCCCACAAAGCTCAGTTTTATCTTTCTATAATCAATAATTTTTTTACTGGATTTCTTCCCTGTTTTAGGGGTGATATCTCTCATTACAGGCAATGAAGTAATAATTTTATCCCTACCATCTGATACTTCCTCAAGTTCTGCTCTCAGTTCATCAATATTTTTGTACCCTTTTTCTTCCTTAGAAAGAGCCTTCATAACTATTGAATTCATCTTCTCCGAAACATTCTCCAGTGGCGTAAAGGGTTCCGGGGAAAACCTTCCTGTTAAAAGACAGTACATAATAACCCCAAGGGAATAAATATCATTTTTCTTTCTCTCTTCTTTATATTTAAATATACCTACATCCATCAATTTTATATTCTGATCTATATTTTGAAGTATTATATTTCCAAGATTTATATCTCCATATACTATAGAAGGAATTTTTTTATGGATATACTGGAGGGTTTCAATTAATTGTTTTATCCATTCAATTACACTGTTCTCAGGAATTTTATCTGGAATATATTTTAACATGGCCGTCTCAAGATCGTTGCCATCTATATAGTCCATTACAAGGTAAGGACGTCCATATTCAATAAAATAATCTCTTATAACAGGCAAATTTCTGTGTTTGAGACCTTGAAGAATTCTTATTTCTTTTTTAAACTTATCTATATTTTCCTGGTTATCTTTTTTATCTGAAGGTATATATATTTCTTTTATAAAACAGGATGTATTATAAAGCTTCTGATCGAAAGCTTCGTAGAGGTTATCTTTTCCTATTTCTTTTATTAATCGTTTGATTTTATAACGTTTATAGAGGATGGTGCCAGATTTTAAATTGAGGTTAAGAGAAGTTTCAATAATATTCGGAAGGATCTTACCAGAAGAAATATTACCACGACTACTTTTCTCACAATCTGTAGACATTTAAATTACTCCTTTATCAAATAAGCATCACCCCCGCAATACATTTGATGGTTAGTATATTCTATAGAACAATTTTTTTCCCTTCTATAACAGTTCTAATTTTGCAAATAGTTTAAGCCTTTTTTTAAAGAGAAAATTTACGATGAAAAGACTGTGTCTGACTCTGTTTATCTATTTGTTGATAATAATTCTGTATAAGAACCAGTTTTTTAGTACCCTCATATATAAGCGACAGTCCATCATGTATATCATTTTCATTTTGAGTGGAGATAAATCTCTTCAAAAGATTAACTCCTTTCTGCCACTTATCAAAAGCTTCTGCAAGCATCTGGCTTCCTCTGAAAACCTCAAGGGTTATTTCATTATCGAGAATCTCCAGAGATTGATATCTATCTCTGGAGTCTGTAATTATCTGACTTATTTCCTCCAAAAACTTCATAAAAACATCCTCTGGTACTATTTTTTTTAAAACATCCATAGCAGTTGATTCTATTTTTATATAAAGAGGTGTCCTGTAAATTTCATCAGGAATTTGCTTTACCAGCTCTTCAAGAGTAAGGCTTCCCTCTAATATTACTTCATCTACAGGCAAAATCTTCCTGGATATATTATATATCTCTATATTAAGTTCTACCAATTCATCAACTATTTCCTTGAGTTCCGCATCTTCTTCATCTTCTCTATACATTACCTGGAGGGGTTCATATATTTTCCTTCTATTTTTATCTTTCTCAACATCTTTACAAACAAGGCTTAATTCATCCATCAGAGATATTGTTATATTAATAGTATCAATTAATGTTTCTTTCTCTGTGGTATTTTCTTTAATATTATCTGCCCTGCTTAATATATATTTCAATTCTTCCTGTACTTCCGATTGTTTTTTTACCCAGGATTTAAAATCGATCTTATAGGACTTTAAATCCTTATAACCTATTAATAAACTATAAACAGGTGAATCCACTGGTATATCATCAGCATATTCCATATCAGGTTCTTTAAGCCTGGAAGGGCTATAATAATTTGGAGAGATCTTAAAAGTTGAACCTGATGTGGAAATAAAATCTGCCTGGGAAAACATTAAACCGGGAGAAGTTGATGGGGAAAATTCTATTTTTTCTTTATCAGAAATTAAATCAGACAGAACAGGTACCTCTTCAGTATTTATATTATTTTCAAGTATTTCTGTCTCAATGTTTTTTACCGGAAAAAAATTAATATCAACCAGATCTTTTGTTGTTCTATCTATAAATTCTTTATTATCTGATAAAGTGGCCCCTGTCGGTGCGGGAGGCGAAGACATAGCGGTTTCAGAAATATCTTTTATTTTTCTACCTGCTTCATCTACCGAAGATTTAATCAGTACAGGGCTTATACTTTTTACTTTATTAGATTCCGATTGAGACGAAACTAAATTTAACTCTAAATTATCTTTCATTTCCGGCAATACCTTATTTATATTAACCTTAAATTTCGGTTTCGATATTGAATTAATAAAAGAACCCAGATTTTTATACATATCACTGTAAATCCGGGGATCCTTCTGATTATCTGATATAGAGCTTATGGAATTATTTATCTCATGGTACTCTTTTTCAGAAAGAACTTCAGAGTGAAAACCTCTGTTTACATCTTCTGGCAATATTTTCTCCTCCTTAACTGATTTACTGGAAAGAATAAAATGACCGGATTTAAAAAAACTATCCGGCTTCTTTGATACTTTGGATTGTATATCCCGTCCTTTTTCCACATCATTACTACACGAGGAGGAAGGTTTTACTGGCGTAGAAAGTTCCTTAGAATTCAGACTTTTCAATCGGCCAAGACGCTCTCTTATTTTTAATAATTTATCATCAGAAAAAGTTATTTCCCTGGAAGGCACAGAAAGTTGGTCAGGTAAAAACATTTTTCTCTCTTCAGGTTTATTATCAGGCTTTATTTCAGAGGAAGATATTTCAGATTCTTCTTGTAAAAACATTTTTTTGGTTTTATACTCAAATTTATTCGGAATAGAAGCCCTGTCTTCAAGCAGTGATTTTTTTCTGGAAGAAAAAATAAATGCAGCTTCCATCAGTTTATCAGCTTTTTTAAGTTTTTCTATGGAATTAAGAATTATCTCTTTCTGGAGAGGTTCGGTTTTTAAAGAGGCTTCTATTTCATTTATGCACTCAATAACTAAAAGGAGACCCTGAGAATAGTGAATCCCTTTCCCGGGTTCTTTTTTTTTATCCAGAGCATTTTTTTTAACAGTAGCCACCTTGTACGCCAAAAACTCCTGCTGTATGCGATTTTTTAAAAAATCATCTACATGGCGGATAAAACCTTTTATATCCATAAAAATTTGCCTTCCAGAAAAAAATAAATCTCCTTTAACCCGGTTAAATTATTATTAGCTTTCAGCTTCTTTCATTAAGCTGATTGCTGATAGATTTAAACATAAGGTTTATATTTACTGAAGCTAATAATTAAAGAATAATGAAAATTTCTATACATATTAAATTATATCATGCCCGGGAGGCTAAATCAATTATCAGGTAGAACAAAGGAAAGATAGCTTATTTTTAAAAGTTTTTACAACATTAGAAGGATTTTTTTTATTATTAAAGAATTTTCTATTTGGTAAGATCTAAAAGAGGGAACAAATACTTATGGAAATCAGTGAAATACTCGCAATAGATATAGGAGCAGGAACACAGGATATACTTTTCTATGATAAAGCAAAATACATAGAAAACTGTCCGAAAATGATATTACCATCAGCGTCTTCGATTTTATCAAATAAAGTAAAAAGAATTACAGAAGAAGGAAAAAATATTTTCTTTTACGGTGGAATAATAGGAGGCCACCCTCTGTCATCCTATGTAAAAAAACACATAAAAGCTGGTTACAGAGTTTATGCTACATCTTCTGCAGTAAAAACCTTTAGAGATAATCTGGAAGAAATTAAAACCTGGGGCATAGAAATAGTAGAAGATGATCCGGGAGGATGTGTAAAACTTGAACTTTTAGATATTAACCTGAAAATGCTCTCTCAATCTCTTGCTCCCTATGAAATAAAAATTCCTTCACTCATAGCCATAGCTGTACAGGATCACGGGGAAAGCCTGAAAGGAAGCAATAGAAAATTTCGGTTTACTCACTGGAAAGATTTTCTTGATAAAGGAGGGCTATTTTCAGAACTGGTTTACAAAGAACCACCACCATATTTTACCCGTATGTTATCAATTAAAAAGTCTCTCTTATGTGATACCATTTTTATGGATACAGGCCCTGCAGGTATAATGGGAGCCTTCTGTGACCCAAAAGTGGAAGAACACAGAAAAACAGGGCTTATAATTGTAAATATAGGTAATCAGCATACTATATGTTCTATAGTAAAAAAAGATAAAATCTTCGCCATCCTGGAACATCACACCAGAGAAATGGACGAAGAAAAAATCATCGAGACAATAGAGAGATTTAAAAAAAGAGAGATAACAGATGAGGAAGTATTTGCAGATCGAGGGCATGGAGTATACTTTTCACCTGATCTCACAGAAGACTGTACTTCCTGGCCTGTAACAGTCACAGGGCCAAAAAGACATATAGCATTCCGGGGAAGCTATTATTTTGCAGTTCCCAGGGGAGATATGATGTTAACTGGATGTTTTGGCCTGATTGAAGCGGTTCGGACACTTTTATAGAAAGGGAAAAAAGTCAGACTTTACCTTAAAAAGTTTGGTGTTTAATATTCTAAACCCTAAACCCTGAACTCTAGAAAATTTTAAAATAGCTTGAACTTTATTAATTAAGTATGTTAGCACCTGGAAAAATAATTGATGTAAGATATGAAATAATTAAAAACGTGGAAGAAGATCATCATGGGGCCGTATATTTTGCTTATCATAAAAACCTAAAAAAACAGATTATTATTAAAGAAATTAAAGATCTTTCCTCATCTCCTGAAGAGAGAAATAAAACTCCTCTTTTAATAGAAAAAATCAGAACCTTTGCAAAATTTGATCATCCCAGCATAGTAAAAATCTTGGATTTCTTCAACATAGAAGAGAACTTTTACATAATAATGGATTATATTAAAGGCCAGAGTCTTGAAAATATAATGAAATTCAGAAATTCTGAACCTTTTGAAGAAAAGGAAATTATAAAATACTCAATTCAGCTGTGTAAAGTTCTGTGGTTTTTACATAATCAAAGGCCTGTTCCTGTAATTATGGGAAATTTAAATCCAAAAAATATAATATTCTGTAATGACGAAAATATTTCCCTTGTAAGCCTTGGTATCAACAGATATATTAATGAAAATCCCGGAGAAAAAAAAGGATTTACTGCGCCGGAAATATATAGAAAACAAATATCTCCTTTATCAGATATTTTCAGCCTGGGAAATATAATTTATTATATATCTACCGGCTTAAATCCGGCAATTTCCCAGAACTATGACATTCCTCCCTTAAGAAGCATAAATCCTGCCATATCAAGAACACTGGAACAAATAGTAAAAAAATCTACAGAACTGGAACCTGCAGCAAGATATTTAAAAATGAAGGAAATGAAGGATGCTCTTGAAGCATGCCTTAGATCTTCTGAAAAGGTTTTACTAAAAAATGAAAGTGCACAGATTGGAAAATCTGTAGATGAAGACATATTTAAATCCTCAACTATAATAACACCTGAAGACTTTAAGAAAAATTTGCATCAGGCCCTTGAGGTATGTCTTAAAACAGGAAAGGCAGAGAGGGAAAACTCTGTAATTACAACAGCAGTAAAAGATGATGAGGAACCGACATATGAAATAAATAAAAATCTTGATGAAGATCCTTTTGAAAAAATATCCATAGAAAGAGCAAGAAAAACTAAAGAACTAAAGGAAAAACAAAAAGCTGCCTATGAAAAAGTAGAAAAATCCTACAAAGAAAAAGAAAGAGCAGAAAAAAAGAAATTCTTTAAATTCATAGCTCCTGTTTTAACAATAATTATTATATTGCTCACACTGATCATTTACTTTATAACCAGGTAAAAAGAAGTGAAAGATGAAATGTGAAAAGCAAATTATATAAGTAAGTACTATTACGGTAACCACTTTTCACTTTTCACTTTTCACTTTAAGCCATTTCAAAGAACGTTTATCTATATAAATTTCTTCACCCAGGTTATTAAGTATTCCTATACTCATTTCATCATACCATTTTATTTCTCCTATTAAAATCTCTCCATCTATAAAGGTAAACTCTACTGGTATCCTGTCTATCATATATCTTCCCAGGGTTTTACTTTCAGGTTGTACCATATCCCAGCTAAAATCATTGTAATCAAAATTATCCATATTCATATTCTTTCACTCCCACAAATTAGCTTTTAGCTTTCAGCTATCAGCTTTTTTCCCTGGCTGATAGCTGATACCTGACTGCTTATAGACTTACAGGGTTCAGGTTTATAATTAAAAAACACCAATACCCAACACTATCAATTATAAGTAATTATCATATCCTCTTCCATCGGATAAAAGGTATGAGCAATTTCTATAAGATCTCTGGAGGTATTGTGCTGAAATGCAGCTACTTCAACTTCCACATCACTTTTTCTCAAAAACTTGATAAGATCAATAAAATCCCCATCTCCGCTTACCAGTACGACAACATCCATTTTGTCCTGTAAAGAAATTATATCCATAGCTATTCCAAGATCCCAGTCACCTTTAGCAGATCCATCGGCACGTCGTCTTAAATCTTTAGATTTTACTTCATAACCCACTCTTTCAAGGGCTTTTATGAATTCCTCCTGATTAATTTCCGGTGTCTGAACTATATAAGCTATGGCTGCCACTAATTGCCGATCTCTTGTCACCAGATTTAAAAGAGTTTCAAAATTTAATTTTGCCTGATAACCAATCTTAGCACCGTAATATATATTTTGAACATCCACAAAAACCCCTACCCTGGGAATATCTGTAATCTCTTCTTTTTCAGGAGAAGTCTCAATTCCCGGACGACGTTGAAGTTTTCTAAACCTGAGTTCCCACCGGATAATCTCACCTCTGAGTTGTAAATTTTTTCTCTGTAAAAGTACAAGTGATGTATATAGATCTTCCTGTAATCTTATGGCATCTTTATACTCCTTAATTTCCTTCTCCAATCTTTTTTTCTCTTTAAATAACATTTCCTGATTAAAGAGAGCTTTTTTGGCATCTTCTATTTCTCCGGCTATTTTATTATTATCCTTCTGCAAATCCTCAATCTTCTGATTTAATTTCTGATTATCTTTTCTAAATTTTTTATTAACACCCATAAGCTGATTTATGGTATTATCCCGGGCTTTAATCTTTTCCTCCAGTTCTCTGATCTTTTCTTTATCTACAGGTTCATCTTTTAATTTAATTTTATTTTTAGAAGGAGAAGGTTCTTTCTTAGAATTTAAAATTTTCTTAACCTGTTTTATTTCTTTTTTTTCATTTTTTTGTTGAGAAGTTATTATCTTCTCAACACTATGAATAAAAGGAGAGATTTCTTTATTAACCTCTTCCCTATCATCAGTTAAAATGCACCAGAGAACCTTACCAACTCTATTTTGATTAAAAATATTTTTCACATCACCCATATAATCCCTTATAGCGACAGGATCCATTTTAGATAATTTACTTTTTTCTTTCAATCTCTTTTTCAAAAGTGTCTTAGTTATAAGATATCCAATATCAGTTTTTCGAAAGAAATTATATGAGAGATTGGAAACTATAGTTTCAGAAGACATTGTGAGAGGATCTTTTCTACTATATTTAATATCATCAGAGTTATTCAGGATAGAAATTATCTCTCTCTGAGTCAATAAATCATTCATTACCCAGGAGAGACTCCTTGGAGTAAGATAATTCATTAATTTTTGATATATTCCTCCATCTTCCATTCTTATCACTTATCACCCCCTAATATAATTAAACATATGTTATCACTTCAAAAAACTTTAGTCAAGAAATTGCTATTAAAAAGAAGTCAACAATTAAGAACCCCTATTTATATAAAAATTAACTGCTAAAAATAAAGATGAAAATTAAACTTTTGAGTGAAATTTGCTTATCAATCTACCTTATGATATAATATTTACTGAAATAAATTTTGTTCAGGCTTTAGCAATAAGGTAAAATAACCTGCAATAACTACTTTTGTATAAGTTATTTTTTATAATTTTCAATAGTAATATATTACTAAAAAAGCTAAGTGCTGAGAGCAAAAAACTTGATAAGGAGAGTTTTTATGGAAGAAGATATAGCAAAACAGATATTGTCAGGAGAAAAAAAGCTAAAAGCTCTTGGAGAAAAAGAGTTAGCCATAAGAGGGAGGATGCAAAAATTACAGGAAAATCGTAAAGCCCTTGAAGCCAGACTTGGCCTTATGAAGATAGAAGCAGATATGGCAAGAGATGGTAAGATGAAAGCCGCCGTTCAGGAACAGGTAAGCCAGTTGGTACAAAAATTAAAGGATAACAGTGAAGAAGTAAAAAAAGAAAACAGAGAATTAGAAACTATCCTGGGATTTCGAGAACAGCTTCAGGAAGCAATAGCAGCACAGAAAAGACAGAATCAGGATGCTGCTCAAATAGCTGAAACAGAAGGAAAAAATCAGGAATATGAGGAAATTATAGAAAAAGTAATACAACTTTCAGAGGAATATAACCAGCTAAGAGAACATCTTCTAAATCGTTTTGAAGAAATAAAATTACTTAACAGAAGAACAGCAGAACTAAAATTAGAAATAGATAAACTCAGAGGAATACCTGAAGCAAAGAAAAATACCGGACATATAACCAATTTTGTAACTCAGACTGTAACTGTTCCATTTTTTGATCTGGATGAAAAACTACTCAAACTGGATCCTCTGACAAAATATTAGTAAAGGCATAAGATATGAAAAAAATCTGTAAATTCTTCCTGTTATTTTTTTTATTTTTCCTTATTAGAATAAATACAGGGTATACTCAGTTAATTACAGATGAATACAAACTGGAATTATTAGAAAAAGCACAAGAAATGGAGAATACTTTTCATAAATACCAGAATATAGAGGATAAATATAATCTTTTTATAAAAGCAAATGATTATATGAGTCTTCAAAATACTCTCTCTTTAACATTAGACCCACTTAATGTAATAACAGGTAGTTGTGCTTATACAAAATATCTTAATACAATGGAGAACTTTTTAACAGACAAAGATGAATTCGAACAGTATAATTCTATAGTTGTTTCTATAAGATTATATACTGAATATTTTGAAATCACCAGGGATAAAAAAATTGGGAAACATATTGCTTATCTACATAACATACAAAAAAAACACCATCTGATTCCTTATATGCATTATGGCTTTTATAAAAATGATATTT
>Ga0302241_1000444_pt1 | contig 38518 bp, 27 predicted proteins | sample AAG_UR_Arg_MG_FD_193532 | JGI IMG/M metagenome (GOLD analysis project Ga0302241, IMG submission 193532) | Enriched activated sludge microbial communities from anaerobic digester in WTTP, New Holstein, Wisconsin, United States - AAG_UR_Arg | ecosystem: Engineered > Bioreactor > Anaerobic >... | reverse complement strand
CTGTTGCCTGGTTGGGAAATTTCTTAAAATAATCTCTCAGATCTATAAATATCTTTTCGCATTTTACCCTGTTTTCTTCCATTTTATGTTCAATAACCGATTTATCTATGCCGCTGGTAAGATCATGAAGGGTTATATGAAAATATTTCTTCTCAAGTGGTTCAGAAAATAAATCCGGCAGTTCCTCAAGTAATTTACTCTGAAAGGCAGAAAGAAAATTAATATCTTCCTTCTCCAGATTAAGAACCACTGTATCACCGAAATAAGGCATAATCTGTCCCGAAGAAGAGACTTTCTTCTTTAAAGACTCAGGAACATGCCAGGAAATATCGGAAGAATTTAGATAATTTATTGAAGATAGTTCTTCCTCTCTGACAGTATTACAATAATCCTCAAAGGTTCTATCAACATTTTTCAATTTAACAGGTTTCATTAAATTCATATCATAACTTCCGATGCTGTTCCGCTAATACTTTGATTATAAATTAACCTTGAAATATCTAGCTTTTTTAAATTGATAAAACCTAGACAATTAACCATTTTTTCTAAATCAAAGTACTAACGGAAGACTATCTTTTTTTCTACCTCCAGATTAAATATTTTTAAACCTGTACCCTGTAATCGTATAAGCCAGTTGAGCCGCATTTTTAGCGGTAAGGTTATTCGGGAAAAAGGGAGATACCTCTGTAATATCACAGGCAACTACATTTCTGGCCATAAAGAGTTTTTTCAGAAGAGAAAGGACAGTATACCACTCAAGGCCTCCTGCCACAGGAGTTCCTGTTTCAGGCATAAGGGAAGGGTCAAAACCGTCTACATCTATTGTAAGATATACATTTTCTGTCTCTACAGCAGAAATTATTTCTTCCTCTGTGGCTTTAAGAGGGCATTGAAATACTCTGAGGGAATTTTTTCTTATATAATTAATCTCTTCCGAGTATAATTCCCTTATACCTGTCTGTACTGTTTTACATCCCATATCTATGGCTCTTTTCATAACAGAACAGTGAGCGTATTTACTCGGATTAATCTTTACATAATCACTGTTGTCATCTCTGAGATCACCGTGGGCATCTATCTGAAAAACCGTAAGACTTCCGTATTTATTCTTTACTGCTTCTATAGCACCGATACTTATAGAATGTTCTCCTCCCAGGAGCAGGAGAAATTTATTCAGGGAAAGGATTTCATCTGCCTTCTGTCTCACACATTTTACCATTTCTTCAGGAGAAAGCTTTTCCACACTCAGGGGAGGAAGAGATATTATATTTATATCATTAGAGGTTACACTGTCGAGAAATCTATCATAATCTTCAAGTTGATACTTCATAGCTTCTAATATAGCAGAAGGCCCTCTAGAAGATCCTCCTCCACCTGAAACCGTACCCTCATAAGGAACAGGGAGAATAACTACATGTGCTTCCTCAACAGGTACGGAAACTATAATTACTTCTATGTCGTTACTCAAATTCAATCACCTTGCTTACTATACTTTTGCAGATTTTTTAAAATCTGCAAAAAAGTCTTGATAAAATAAAAGAAAGAGTTTATATAAATTCTCAGAATAAAATCCTTTATATTTAGAAAAGGAGAGAACTTATGGAAACACTCTTTCCGGTAATCATTATAACATATGTAGAATGTTTTTCTACATGTTTTCCTGCAAATAATTTTGAATATTTTCGTGGTTTCATCCTAACATAAATTTCTTATTGACTTTACTATATTAAATATTTATAATGTTCAAGAGTTTTTGTTTCTATTGGAAAGGAGTCTTCCTATGAGCAGATCTGCTGAATTAGCAATTTCTACAGTAATTGTCTGTTTTATTATATTATTTATTTTATGTTACGATCCTGTGTCGGAGAATGTCAACAAAGTGGAGCCCAATACAACCCTTACCGATAAAAGGATGGTTTTAAAAACAGAGAAACCATTCATAATAACAGTTGAAAAATCAAAAAAAAACCATAAAAAAGACCCGAATTATAAGGATTTTTCCCCTCTGGTTTCTCCTTCGCCAACCATCTACAAACCTCTTTCTTCAAGAGGTTCTTCTCTTGCCGCAAGAGTAGTTCAGACATCATACAAATATATAGGAGTTCCCTATGTATGGGGGGGATCTACACCTGGTGGCTTTGATTGTTCCGGATTTGTTCAGTGGGTTTATACTCAGAATGGTGTATTTATTTCAAGAACTGCTGATGTACAGTATACAGAGGGAATACCAGTATCAAGGCCGGCGCCGGGTGATCTGGTGTTTTTTACCACCTATGCGCCGGGAGCATCCCATGTAGGCATTTATCTGGCCAATTCAAAATTTATACATGCCTCCTCCAGTGGACAGGTGATGATAAGCAGTCTTGAAGATGATTTCTATAGATCTGTATACATAGGGGCAAGGAGGTTTTTTAATTGAAAAAAATATTGTTTTTATTAATAATTATCATTCTAATGCTAACAGGATGTCGTGTAAAAATAGATAATCAAACAGAAGGAAACAGTAAAGAAAAATTCGATAAATGCAAAAAATATCTCCAGAATCTAGGTAAAGCCTGTGAGATATTTGCAAGTCACAATAATGGCCATTATCCTCAGAATATAGAGCAGGTGAACCCTTATATAAAAAGCATTCCCCTCTGTCCTGCCTGTAAAAAACCATATATCTACTCATCTCAGACTGATCCTGATTTTTTTATTATAAAATGCGGCGGGAAAGATGCCCACCTTGACACAAAAGAAGTGGATGAAGGAAATTATCCCGTATTCAATTCCAAAGAAGGGCTTGTAGTTAAAGGAAAATATACAGATTCTATAGCTTCTACAATTAAACCTACTGTCTCTGAGGTTCCTGAGAAGACACCCTCCAATATTACCACTGTAACAGAATTACCAAAACCTACAGAAATTCCAACAGAGGTATCTGTTATAGAGGTAAAACCTGCAGCAAAAGAACATAACTCAAAAGGGCTTGGTTATATAAAAGAAAAAAAGTATGATCTGGCCATGGAAGAATTTAATAAAGCCCTGGAGATTTCCCCTGATTATATAGAAGCAATAAAAAATAAAGGAAATGTCTATTATTACCTGGGGGATACGGTAAAAGCTCTTGAATGGTATGAACTTACCGTATCTAAAGATCCTTCTTACTGGAATGGATATAATAATATGGGAAATGTTTACTATGAGGAGGGTGACATGGTAAAAGCAGAAGAATATTATTCAAAAGCGGCGGAACTCTGTAAAGATGATGTTAAGCCCTTTAATAACCTGGGTGATATCCTTATTGAGGGTGGTAGATATGAAGAAGCTATAGAAAATTATAATAAAGCTATAGCCCTTGGTCTTAAGAACAATGAACTCTATTCTCAGTCAGGATTTGCTTACTGGCAGATTGCCCAGGGATACACAAAAGAAAACAAAAAAGACGAGGCCTGGAACTATGCCAATAAGGCACTGGATAATTATAATAAAGCAGGAGAAGAAAATCCTGATGATCCTGTGCCCTATTTCAGAGCAGGTATAATATATTTTAATTTTGGCCCCAAATATATTGATAAAGCCATAGAGTGTATGAATAAAGCCGTGGAAAAAAGCCCTGATAATTACAAATATCTCTATGCTAGAGGACAGGTGTATGAGGGTAAGGGAGATACTGAAAAAGCTAAAAAAGACTATGAAAAAGCACTGAAATTAGCTGAGAAAGAAAAAGACAAAGAGTATGTAGATAAGATAACGGAAGCATTGAAGAAGTGAGACGTGAGACGGGAGATGGGAGACTGTAGACATAGTTGGTGAAGAATAATGCGTAATGATTTTAATACCGATCACCGATTACCAATTAAGGAGGATAAACTAAACAATGTATAATATTCGCACATTTCAGGTAATACCATCCATTCCGGAAAGTCTATTACGACTTAAAGAACTGGCCTATAATATTTACTGGTTCTGGAATCAGGATGCTCTTGATCTTTTTCGCAGACTCGATATAGAGTTATGGGAAAAAACCAGGCATAATCCTGTTTTAATGCTCGGTACTATAAAACAGGAAACCCTTGAGGCAAGATCGAGGGATGACGGGTTTTTATCACATATGGAAAGAGTTTTAAAGCGTTTTGATGATTATATGGCCAATAAAACCTCATGGTATAAAAAACAGCCTGTAGAAAAAGATATTACAATTGCCTATTTTTCAGCTGAATACGGCATGGCTGAATGTCTTCCCATATATTCGGGGGGCCTCGGAGTACTTTCAGGAGATCATTTAAAATCAGCCAGTGACCTTGGTATACCTCTTGTAGCTGTAGGACTTCTCTATCAACAGGGTTATTTTCGTCAGTATTTAAATGCTGACGGATGGCAGCAGGAACAGTATCCGGAAAATGATTTTTATAATTTACCCCTTACTTTGATGCTGAATGAAAATGGTTCTCCCATAATAATAGAAGCAGGCCTTCCGGGACGGGTTCTGAAAGCTCAGATATGGAAGGTCCAGGTAGGGCGTGTTCCTTTATATTTAATGGACAGTAATATACCTCAAAACCAAAATAAATGGGATAGAGATATTACAGGTCAGCTCTATGGCGGAGGCACTGAAATGAGGATATGTCAGGAAATTCTTCTGGGTATTGGCGGTGTAAGGGTTCTTCAGGCTCTTGGCATAAAACCCGATGTCTTTCATATAAATGAAGGCCATTCTGCTTTTTTATGCCTTGAAAGAATGAGAATGTTAATAGAAGAAAAGGGATTGACTTTTCTGGAAGCCTATGAAGCCACTATGGTAAGCAATATATTTACCACCCATACACCTGTGCCTGCGGGCATTGACATCTTCTCTTTAGAATTGATGGATAAATATTTCGGTAATTATTATTCAAGACTTAAAATATCAAGAGATGATTTTCTGGGTCTTGGCCGCAAGGATTCCGGTAATCATGAAGAACCTTTTAATATGGCAGTTCTGGCACTGGGCCTATCGGGCCGTGCCAATGGTGTAAGCAGATTGCATTCGGAAGTTTCCAGGAAAATGTGGATGTCTATTTATCCCGATGTGCCGGTTCAGGATATCCCTATAAGCTCTTTAACAAATGGAATTCACAATCCTTCCTGGATTTCCCGTGATATGGCAGGACTCTTTGACCGTTATATAGGCCCCAGATGGAGAACAGAACCTATAGATCAGGAAATATGGGATAGAGGAGATAATATTCCCGGTGAGGAATTATGGCGTACCCATGAAAGAAGAAGGGAACGTCTTGTAGCCTTTGCAAGAAAAAGATTAAGACAGCAGCTTGAACGCCGCGGAGCATCAAGACATGAATTAGAACAGGCTGAAGAAGTTCTGGACCCGGAGGCTTTCACTATCGGATTTGCAAGAAGATTTGCCACTTATAAAAGAGCCACTTTAATTCTTAAAGATCCTCTCAGGCTTGAAAAAATACTTTCCAATAAAGACAGACCTGTTCAGATAATAATTGCAGGTAAAGCCCATCCTCAGGATACGGCAGGAAAGAAATTTATCCAGCAAATCGTCCATCAGGCCCGTCATGAACCATTCAGAAACCATATTGTATTTATAGAAGATTATGATATGGAAGTAGCCCATTATATGGTAACAGGTTCCGATATATGGCTCAATACTCCCAGACGTCCTCTGGAAGCCAGCGGAACAAGCGGTATGAAAGCTGCTCTGAACGGCTGCATCAATGTAAGTACTCTTGATGGATGGTGGTGTGAGGGTTATGAACGAGATACAGGCTGGGCCATAGGATGTGGAGAAAATTACGATGATCATAATTATCAGGATGATATTGAAGCAAGTGCCCTTTATGATCTCCTTGAAGGTGAGATTATCCCACTCTTTTATGAACGTGGCCGCAGTGGAATGCCTCATAAATGGGTAAATATGATGAAAAACTCCATGCGTAAACTCATACCACGGTTTAATACAAACCGTATGGTTTCAGAATATGCATCCAGATTTTATTTTCCTTCCGCTGATTTTTCCTATCGTCTCAGAGAAAAAGATTATGATAAAGCAAGAGATCTTTCAGCATGGAAAGCCCGTATACGTGAGCACTGGTATGAAATAAAGGTTGAACACGTCCACGCAAATACCTCTGCAGAGATTAAAGTGGGAAAAGAATTAAATGTTCAGGCTAGAATTCATCTGGGTGCTTTGACTCCAGAGGACATAAAACTGGATATATATTACGGCCCTCTGGATATAAAAGCCCAGATTGCATCAGGTATAGCCATTCCTATGGATAATGTGGAAGAACTTTCGAAAAATGTCTATCTCTTTTCAGGTTTTATCCCCTGTATGAGCAGCGGAAGACACGGTTTTGTTTTGAGATTACTCCCATATCATGAGGATCTGTGTAATCCCTATGCTATGAATTTGATTATGTGGATTTAGAAGCCTGAGAGTTAATTTATGAAAGGAGAAGATGCAGGTTTTATGATAATATTTTGGAGGTTTATTCTTTTTATATCAATTTTTTTAATACTATTTCTACTGCCTGTAATGGCAGAAGAAAGGAATACTATGAATGATAATTTCATCCCTGAATGGGCTAAAACAGTAGTGTGGTATCAAATATTTCCAGATCGTTTCAGAAATGGAGATCCCCTGAATGATCCGAAACTGGAAAATATAGAAGGTTCCTGGCCTCATGATCACATATCTCCCTGGCAGGTTCATCCCTGGACTTCCGACTGGTATGAATTTCAGCCCTATGAAAAACAGAATAAAGGATTTTATATAATTACCGACAAAAGCCTGAAAGAACTTAAAGGAAAAATTAATATTGAAAAATTACTTTCCATTAAAGGACAGCAGTTTTCTCCTGTGACTCTCAAGGACAAGTTAATAGAGAAAGGTTTCACCGAAGCAGATATTAAAATAATATGGAAACATACGGAAAATGAAAAAACCATATGGTATGATATTCAACGCCGAAGATACGGAGGAGATCTTCAGGGTATTATAGATAAACTCGATTATCTTCAGTCCCTGGGTGTAACGGCAATTTACCTTAACCCCATATTCGAATCACCTTCTCTTCATAAATATGATGCCATAATGTACCATCATATAGATGCAAATTTTGGACCTGACTCCGTAAGAGATAGAGAACTTATTAAAAAAGAAGTGCCCCATGACCCCGGTACCTGGGTTATGACTTCTGCCGATAAACTCTTCTTAAAACTCATAAAAGAAGTTCATAAAAGAAAGATGAAGATTATTATAGACGGTGTATTCAATCATATAGGCATAAAGAATCCTTTTTTCCAGGATGTTGTAAAAAATCAGGAGAATTCAAAATATAAAGACTGGTTTATAGTTACATCCTGGAATGACCCTGCTAAAGGAAAGGAATTTACTTATAAAGGGTGGTTCGGTGTGAAAGAACTTCCCGAATGGGGAAGAACTGATAATAATCTTTTACCGGGTCCTAAAAGTTATATCTTTAATATTACAAAAAGATGGATGGATCCCGATTGTGACGGAGACCCTTCCGATGGTATAGACGGATGGCGTCTTGATGTAGCCTTCTGTGTTCCCCATGGTTTCTGGAAAGACTGGAGTAAACATGTAAAATCTATTAATCCGGAAGCTTATATGACGGCAGAGATCATTGATACTGCGGAAGTAAATAAACCCTATCTGAAAGGTGATGAATTTACTGCCGTAATGAATTATAATTTTGCCTTTACATCATCGGAATATTTCTTTGACGAACATAACAGAATTTCTACCACAGAATTCGATAAGAGATTAAGAGAACTCCGGGAAGCCTATAACAAAGAAATCTCTTATGTTATGCAGAATCTTATAGACAGTCATGATACTGCCCGTATGAACACTATGATAGTAAATAAAGATAAAATATCCTACAGAGACTGGCATAAATACTGTGAATATGCTAAAGGGAGTAATCCCGAATATGATACAGGGAAACCTCTCCCAAATGAAATAAAAAGACAGAAAATTTTTGTAATTTTTCAGATGACCTATTTAGGATCTCCTATGGTTTATTATGGTAATGAAGTGGGAATGTGGGGAGCAACGGATCCATGCTGCAGAAAACCAATGATATGGGAAGATATGGAATATAGTGATGAAATTTATCTTCCTGATGGTTCCAAGAGATCTGTGCCAGATAAAGTAGGAGTAAATAAAGATCTCTTTAATCATTATAAGAAATTAATAAATATAAGGAATTCTCATAAGGCTCTTCAGCTTGGAGATTTTAATACCCTTTTTATTGATGATAAGAATGAAATCTATGGTTTTTCAAGGAAATATAAAGATGAATATATAGTGGTAATAGTGAATAACAGTAAAAAAGAGAAGAGGGCAAAGTTTGAAGTGGAATTACCCGGTACATTTGTTGATTTACTGAATGAAGGGAATGGGTTTACCGTAAAGGAAGATAAAACTATTTCTCTTGATGTTAAAGGAGAATGGGGAAGAATTCTACTTCTGGAAAATAAGTAATCATTCAGGGATTACCGGAAAAGTTTCCGGTAATCCCTTTATTTTATTCATTTAAAAATTTAAGAGCGATCTGTGCAAGTGCTGCTGCACCATTAATCATGGCCTGTTCATTAAAGTCAAACTTCGGGTGATGATGGGGATAGGAAGTCTCTTTTCCTCCTCTTCCACCGAGTCCTATAAAAACAGAAGGCACTCTCTGTGCAAAAAATGAAAAATCTTCTGCTCCCATATTGGGATGTTTCTCTTTTTCAATATATTCTTCAGTAAGAAAATCTTCAAGATATTTCCATATTTTTCCCGTAAGCTCTTCATCATTAAAACCTGCAGGATAACCTGGGATAAATTTTACCTCACACTTTCCACCTGACATCTCTGCAACACTTTTAGAAACTTTTTCTATCCAGTATCGCAATTCTTCACCTACTTTATCATTTAAATAACGGATGGTGCCTTTTAAAAATACCCTGTCAGGTATGATATTACTCTTAGTTCCTCCCTGTATAATACCGACTGTGAGTACAGCAGATTCAAGTGGATCAATATGGCGAGAAACAATATGATGTAGTTCTACCGCCAGAGTCGAAGCCAGAAGAATTGTATCTGTCGATTTATGGGGATGGGCAGCATGTCCTCCCTTTCCTGTTACTGTTATTTCAAAATCAGTCTGAGCGGCATGAGAAGGGCCTTCAGAAAGTAAAATATGGCCGGCTTTTTTCCCTGAGTCCATATGAAGGGCTATCATAGAATCTATAGAAGGGTTTTCCATTACACCATCTTTTATCATAGGAAGGGCTCCTCCGATGCATTCTTCGGCAGGCTGAAAAACCAGTTTTACATAACCCGGGAATTCTTCTTTAAGATCCTGTAATATCTTTGCTGCACCGAGAAGCATAGCCACATGTCCGTCATGACCGCAGGCATGCATAATACCCGGTTTTTTTGAAGCATAGGGAACATTTTTTTGATCCTGAAGAGGCAGGGCATCCATATCTGCTCTTATGCCAATACATTTCCCCTTTCCTTTTTTCCCTTCAATAAGACCGGCTATACCTGTTTTCCCCACTTCCGGACGATAGGATATCCCCATTTTATCTAAATTTTCTATAATAAGTTTTGCAGTTTCATATTCTTCCATACCGAGTTCAGGATTTTCGTGGATTTTTCTTCTTATAGAAATCATAAAGGGCAATAGATCTTCTGCTTTTTTTAATATGTTGTCTTTCACGTGGATACCTTCTTTCTTTATAAGTCTTCAGCTATCAGCAGTCAGCAGTCAGCTTTCTTATAACTGCATTGCTGAAAAGGAACTTATACAATTTTAGCGAATTTTAAAAGTTATTCTGTTAACTATTTCACTTTGTAATTATGCTTAATTTTTTATGGAAAAAGAAATAAATTATCTGAAACAGGAAGATTTCACCATTAAGAATAATACCGGCAGAAAGTATTCTTCCAGCTGGTATAAAAAATTCTATTCTCTTATATCATCACCTCTATGTCATATAATCTGTCTTATCTTTATGTGTATAATAGTTTTTTCCAATACTCTTTATAATTCCTTTGAATTAGATGATTTTCATTCTATTGTTAATAATCCGGCCATACGGCATATTCACCCTTTATGGAGACATTTTGTAGACCCTTCAACTGTAACAATACTTCCTTCCAATATAACCTATCGTCCTTTACTACCATTATCTCTTTCCATAACCTATGCCATATCAGGTTATAATGTTTCCGGATATCATATTTTTAATATAATCTTTCAGTGTCTTGGGGGCATATTTCTTTATCTCTTTTTCTTTGAAATTTTAACTTTTCATAAAGCGGAGAATAATATATCTTCTCGGTTTATAGCATTTCTGGGCTCTTTAATATTTACCATTCATCCTATATCAGGTTTCTGTGTAAATTATATCTGTGGTAGAGATAATCCTATGATGGTGGTGTTTATTACTATTTCTTTATATATTTATGTGAAGATGAGAAAATATGGTGAAACTATTGCCGGATGGATAGGAGCACTTTCTTTCTTTCTTATGGCTCTCTGCTGTAAACCTATGGCTGTTATAGTGCCTTTTGTAGTATGGGAATTTGAAATCCTTATTGCAGGAGAAAAGGCTTTTTCAAAAAGAACAATCTATAGAACCTGGTCCTATGGACTTACAGTTATAGGAATTTATATATTTGTAAGATATTTTACTACTGTTTTTCAGAGTACCCACGGTTTTATCGGTACTACTTTGAAGTGTAGAGGTATCTATTTAATGACTCAGTTTAAATTGCACCTTTTCCATTACTTTCGAAATTTTTTCTGGCCTTTTGAGATAAGAGGACTGCCTTCATGTGAGGTAATAGATTCTCCTCTTGATTTTAAGATGTTACTTGGTCTTTTTATAATTATACTTTCTATTATTATAGCTTTTAGGCTCCGTAGAAAAGATCCCCTTATATCTTTCTGTATTTTTGCTTACTGGACAATGTTTATTCCTTCTTCCTCTGTTTTACCTGTTTTTCAGTATGTGGCAGACAGATGGATGTACCCTTCCCTCCCTTATATATCTCTAATCACTGCCATACTAATTATAAGATATATAAAGAAGCCGGAGATTTCTATAGTCTCTGCTATATTATTAATAGTTTATTTCGGTATAAGCAGTTTTTTTATGAATTACCACTGGAAGAATCCCTTAAGTTTTTACACTCAGTGTGCAAAATATGGCACTAATGAGATTGGTTATATAAATCTGGGACTTGCCTGTATGCTTACAGATGATAAAGAGGCAAAATTTTATTATGAAAAGGCTTTGAAAGTAAATCCACGGTACTATCTGGCTTATATAAATCTTGGACTCTGGTATCTGACTCACGGTGATAAGGAAAAAGCTCTGGAAATGATGAAAAAAGGAGTAAAATATACACCCAGGGGTTGTGAACCCTATCCTTATTACTGGTATGGAAGGACTCTGGAGCACAATGGTAGAAATAGAGAAGCTTTTTATCAGTACAAAAAGGCTATTCATAGTAGCCCAAAAAATCCTGATCTTAAAATTCTCTATGATGGAGCGTTAAATGCCAGAGATATTGGGAAATATAAAGAAGCTGTAGAGTATTTTGAAAGATATTTGAAATTTGATCCTTCTAATAAACAGGTGAAAGATATGCTTGTAGAATGTCAGGAAAAATTGAAGAATAGTGAAAAGTGAAAGGTGAAAAGTTCAGGTGATTTACCCTCCTTGACAGAGTAATTAAATTCTGTTATATTTTTATTACTAAAGTAATAAAGGTGGTGGTACATAATGATGCATAAAAATAATGAAATTGAATTTAGATGTAGCTTTATTGTGCCCACCACCAGAAGAAAATAATTATTAATTTAAATACATTTTAAAACCGGTGTCACCACCGGTTTTAAATTTTTATAAAGCTGTGGGCATATTACAGCTTTATTTTATTGAAAGGAGTGGTAATAAGTATCAGTACTAATAAAGGTACCCATACCACTACTTCCACAAGATTATTAAAACTCGATTTCGGAGGAGAAGTATTTGATTCACCGGGAATTAAACAATTAGGCCTTCCTGCAATAGAGAGAAAAGAACTTTCAGGGTTATTCAGAGAATTCAGAGATAAAACAGGTCTCTGCGAATTCCATGACTGCTCTCATATCTATAAAGAACATTGTGCTATAAAAGAATCTGTGGCGTCAGGCAAAATATCAGAACAGAGATACGGGAGTTATGTAAGGATATGAAAAACACCGGGTTAATAGTCAACTAAATTTTATTTCTTAGAAGGAACTCTAAAGAATTTAGTGAACTTTAAAGGATATTTTGCATCAGGGGCGAGGCAATGCCTTGTCCCTGCAAATAAACTCATTTTCCGAGGGGAGGAAACTGTGATTAAAGAATTTTACTATAATCCTGAAGTGGATATAACCAGTGTAGAACTTGAAAATGGCATGAAAATTTTAATAAAGAATATGGCCGGTTCTGAAATGATATCTATTAATCTATGGATTAATGTAGGCTCTAATAATGAACCGGATAATATGTCAGGTATATCTCATTTTATAGAACATATGCTCTTTAAAGGAACAGAGAAACGTAAAGTAGGTGAGATGTCAATAGAAATAGAAGCTCTTGGAGGTTATCTGAATGGTTTTACAAGTTATGAAGCAACAGCATATCAGATTACCGTACCAAAAGCAAATCTTTTCAAAGCACTTGAAATTCTATTTGATGCACTGGAGAATTCTTCTTTTGATTCCCTGGAGATAAAAAAAGAGGCTCAGGTTATTATAGAGGAATGTAAAATGAGAGATGATACCCCTGCTGTTCTTTGCTGGGAAAATTTTATGCGTCTTGCCTATAAAAAACATAGATATAGAAAATCCATAATAGGGGAAGAAAATTTAATAGTGAATTTTTCCAGAGAAGATTTATTAAATTTCTATAAACATTACTATTGTCCCGGTAATATTACTCTTATACTTGCCGGGGAAATTGAAGTTCAGGGTTTTATAAAACAATTCTCAGAACTATATGAAAATTTCAGACAAATTGAAGTTTCTCATGATCTTTCTCCTCAGGAACCTTTACAGAGAGAACTTCGTTATAATTATCTCAGAGGTGATATAGAGAGAACTTATATAAATATAGGTTTTCATATTCCCAATCAACTTCACTCTGATGCATTTACTATGGAAGTTCTGTCTTTTATTATGGGTCAGGGAAGAAGTTCCAGATTATATCAGGAGATTAAAGAGACAAAACAGCTTGTTACTTCTATAAGTGCCAGTAATATAAATGGCAGAGACCCCGGAGTTTTTATCATCTCTGCCATAACTGATGAAAATAAAGTCTTATCTTCAATTAAAACTATATGGAATGAAATTGAAAAATTTAAATATGAAACAGTTAGAAGTGAGGAACTTGAGAAGGCAAAAACTTCAATAGAACACGATTATTTATTTGCCCTTGAAACAGTAGACGGCCAGACTGATAAAATTGGTTACTGGTCAAGCTTAGGGGATTATACTATGTCAGTAAAATATCTGGATATTTTAAAAAAGATTTCTCCAGAGGATATAAAAGAAGTAGCCAGTAGATATTTTAATCCTGATAACTGCAGTATAAACATATATGCTCCTTTGTTCAATGGTGAAAAAGATTCCCTTAACATGTCTTCAGAAGAGATGAAAACTTTTATTACAGGAGAGAAGAATAGAACAGATTTATCCGGTTATGATAAAAAGACTTTAATAAAAAAGATTTCTCCTGTACCGGAGAAGATAATACTTAAAAATGGTGTAACTTTACTGGTAGAAGTGGATAAATCTTTACCTGTAGCCTGTGTTTATGGGGCTTTTAGTGGTGGTGTAAGATTTGAACCCAGAGAAAAAAATGGACTCTCAAGGTTAATGAATAAACTCCTCATAAAGGGTACAAAAAATCGAAAAGCCAGAGAAATAGCCAGTGATATAGAATCACTTGGAAGTTATTTATATCCCAGATCTGGTAAAGATACTTTTGCCCTTTCCATGTCTTTGCTTAAACGTTATTTAAAGGATGGTCTGGAGATATTTTTTGATGTTTTAAATAACCCGGTTTTCCCTGAAGAAGAAATAGAAAAAGAAAAGGTCTTTACTCTTGCAGAAATTCGTGAAAAGAATGATGATCCTATGAGGTTGTCCATAGAGTTATGTGATAGCCTGGTTTTTAAAAACCATCCTTATGGTATGTCAACTACAGGTGATAAAAAAAGTATAAGTAAAATTCAAAGGGAAGATTTAGTGAATTTTTATAATAAATACATTCATGGAGAAAACTTTTACATATCTGTTGTAGGTGATGTTAGTACAGAAGAGATAATTTATATAATAGAAAACTCTTTTTCCAGAAAGCCTACTCTGGATTGGCATTCTGTCACAGGTCTTCCTGTAGAACCTCCCGCAACATCAATAAGAAAATCAGTTAAAAAACGAGATATAAGGCAGTCCTCAATTACTACAGGTTTCCTGGGCCCTGAGGTCACATCAGAAGATTGTCTCAGCTTTATGGTGTTGAATTCAATACTTAGTGGTATGGGGTCAAGGCTTTTTATAGAACTCAGAGATAATAAAGGTCTTGCCTATGCTGTTTTTTGTTATCTTGATTACGGTATGGAAAACAGCTGTTTTAAGACTTATATTGCTACCGGTCCGAATTTAGAAAAAGAAGCTATAAAAGGTATTCTCTATGAGTTAAAGAAAGTTAAAGATGAAGGAGTTTTTGAACATGAAGTTCAAAAAGCAAAAAACGTAATTAAAGGTAAGTATCAGATGAATCTCCAGGAACGTATCTTTCGTGCTTCCCGATATTCGACTTATGAAATAATTGGACTGGGTTATGAAAGAGTCAGAAAATTTTCGAATCTTATTGATAAGGTTACCCTTCAGGATGTAAATAGAGTAGCTTCTAAGTATTTAGATCTTGAAAATTATTCTATTGCTATAATAAGGCCTAAGTACGGCAACAGGTAAGTTAGTATCTATCTCGCAAGTCTGTCCCTGTCCGGGCTCTTACGCAAAATCTATGATCCTGTTACAATGAAATCTGTTATTACAGAATATACAGTTTTACATTTATTTAAGTTATAACTTTCTCCTTTGACGGCATATCTTTTGCTCCAGAGCCCGAACAGGGACAGGTGTGTATATTTAAAATTTTTTGGATACTTTTTTATCTGGAGCGGTACTAAGTACGGCAACAGGCAAGTTAGTATCCATCTCGCACGTCTGTCTCTGTCCGGGCTCTTACGCAAAATCTATGATCCTGTTACAATGAAATTTGTTATTACAGAATATACAGTTTTGTATTTATTTAAGTTATAACTTTCTCCTTTGACGGCATATCTTTTGCTCCAGAGCCCGGACAGGGACAGGTGTGTATATTTAAAATTTTTTGGATACTTTTTTATCTGGAGCGGTACTAAGAGAAGTGAAAAGTGAAACGTGAAAATACTTAAATTATATATTGCGTTTCACTTTTCACTTTTTCCTTACCTCCTCAACCCATATATGAAAAAGGTCCACAAGGGTAGTACTATCAAAAATTTCTTTTATTCTTTCTGCCAGTTTTTTCATTAATAAACGGGAAGGGCAGAGATCATATTCTTTGCAGGAATTGGCATCAAAATTTGTACCAACACACTCAAAAAGAAAGTTTGGGCCTTCCAGAGTTTCAATTATATCACTAAATTTTATATCTTCAGGTCTTCTGGAAAGTTTATGGCCTCCTCCCGGTCCTCTTTTGCTTTCTATAATACCTCCTTTCCTGAGTTCATAAAGGATTTGTTCAAGAAAAGGAATAGGAATATTTTGTTTTTCTGCAATCAATGAGGTAGTTACAGTATTTTTTCCGTATACCAGAGCTAATTCAAAAATAGCTTTTAGTCCATAACAACTTTTTTTTGATAGTTGAAACAATTTTTTCACTCCTGTTACAAGTTTTATCGTTATTTTATATAGCTTAATAATTAATATGCATAGAAATTTTTATTATTGTCAAATTGTTAGCTTCAGTAAAAATAAATCTTTTATGTTTAAAGGTATCAGCAATCAGCTTAAAGAAAAAAGCTGAAAGCTGGGGGTTGAAAGCTGAAAGCTAATAATAAGTTATAAAATCAACTATATATATTATAAAATACTGTAGTATTTTAATCAACTATTATTTTATCCTTTTACTTTAATTATGTCTTCTCTGGGATTAATGGTTTCTATTTTTACCTGTATTTCATCTCCAGGGCTAACTTTATATACCTCATTTGTAAACATACAGGTTAATTCGAGAAAATATTTTTTCAATATTATAACTATCCGATCATTAAGATTCTGTAACACTATAGCTTCTATAGTCTGACCTGTCCTGTTTTTTAAATATTTTAGTAACCAGTATCTTTTTCTATTTTTTGTAATAATATTTGCTGATTCCAGAATCTGTTCTGAAATCATTATAATATCATTAATTTCCTGGTTGTTGTACACATATGGTATATTTCTGAGAAAACTCTTTAACTGTCTGTGTATTATTAAATCACTATACCTTCTTATGGGTGATGTCATCTGGGTATAACACTCTACGCCGAGTCCGTAATGGTGCTCTGGATCAGTACTTGCTTCCGATTTTTTAAAGTATTTCCTCTGTTTAAAAAACATAACAGGATCGTAATTATCTGTTATCTGGCAATTTTCATCTAAAGCCGGCTGATTCCGGTATATTATGGGGATAGAATTTTCCTTACAGTATCTGGCAGTTAATTCATTGGCAATTATCATCATTTCTGAAATCAGTTTATGGGAAGGAGTTTCTCTGTCATATATTTCCAGTGTAATTTCTTTATTCTCATTTACTTTAATCTCTAATTCCGGCATATAAAAGATTTTCGCTCCACCTGCTTTTCGTCTTTCTCTTAATTTTTCGCTTATATTATGTAGTATACTGAAATTCTGATTTGTTTCTATTAGATTATCTACTTCTTCATAGGTCAGTCGTTCTTTTACTTTTATAATTGTTTCTTTTATTTTATAATTTTTCATATTGAAATTATTATCAAAATCTATAAGAACTGAAATGGCAGGACGTATTTCTCCTTTAATCAGACTGAATAGATTATTGGATAGAACAGGTGGGAACATATTGATTTTTTTCTCAGGCAGATAGATAGAAGTATATCTTGCCCTGGCCTCATTATCTATAACCATATAAGGTTCTATATATTCTGCCACATCTGTTATGTGTATACCAACTTTGTAGCCAGTAGCTATTTTTTCAATACTTAAAGCATCATCCATATCTTCTGTGGTGTTATTATCAATAGTAAAAGTATCTATTTCTGTAAGGTCTATTTTTTCTCCAGTATTTAAATTATGGTATTTAAAAATTTTTTGCGTTTCCTCCAGGATGGACTGACTGAATTCAGTTGGTATCTGGTATTGATATATATCCAGATTTTCGTCTTCATCCCATATACCTGATTTTACAAGTAATCTGAAGGGGCTATTATGGGCTGATATTTCAGATTTTTCTAATAAATCACTTACTGTTTTATAGTGATGGCTTTCTGTTTTATGAACTGCTACATGTTTTAATTTAGATATGAAGGATTCTATATCAGAGTTTAGCACGGTAACCTCTTCTCCTTTCCATATCTGTTTTATCCATGTTATTATTTTTTTATTACGTTCTTCTTTTTCTTGCTCTATACGTATCATCTGTAAAATTTGCTCAACATTTGCATGTGAATTAGGATAAAAGGCAGACTTTTTAGATTTAAAGAAAATAGTATCCTCATTTAAAGCTCTATAAACTGCAGCCATCTGATTCGATGTGAAATTTTTACCAAAGTTTAATTCCGCTATTTCCTGTGCTGTATAATTTCCTCCTTCATCTATGAGTAAATCCCATAGATCCTTAAGTGGTATAAAAGATTTTAAAGCTTCCCTTTCTTCATTTATCTCTTTTATTGATTTTACTAATTCTTCTCTTGGAACCTTGATATCAAGTGTATATTCAGATGTAAATAAGACTTTATCAAGAGGCAGTGTAATCTCCTTATTTGCACATAATAGTCTTACTTTATCTGACTTACAATCCAGGCAAACTGCTACAAGATTTTTGTTATCCTTTTTAAATTCTACAACTGTTCCTCTGGAAATCATAAAAAGCTGATCCTTTCAAGAAGTGGAATATATAGTAAAATAATAAGAAAATTAGAAAAATTTATATTTTCCCATCGTCCAGATGATATGTTTTTAGTTTAAATCCTCCCACCTGTTCATTCATCTCTTTTCTGAACTGATCTGTTATTCCTATTATCTGCCCCGGTAGTATTCCTCCATGTTCTTCAAGTAATTTTCTGTACTGAAGTACAAGATTTATTTCCCCTGCATCCAGCCATATACCATGATTTGCAGGGCAATGGTCCAACCAGATACCCGAAGAGGAATCAAACTGGATGTTCATCATCATATTTGGACATACAGGACATTTCCTGAGATCTCTTGGTGTCATATAATTATATCTTATATTCAGGTTTTCTTCCGTATAGGCAAATATTCCTTCCAGTTCTTCTTCTTTTTTTTTCAGTAATTTTGGGAAATTATCACTGTTTATCCATATACCATTACAGTCATTACATATATAAAAAGATGCATCTAACCATTTTTTGTCCTGTAGATTAATATTGCATGTAGGACATGTTGGATCACTAATTGGACCGGTGTACTGTTCTTCTTGGGGGTTATCCATAAAAAATTTTATTATTTTCCCTATAAAATTCATTTTTCATTTACCTCCCGAAGTTAAAAAAATTTTTTTGACACTCTTTATTTTTTATATTATCATAGGGTTTATTAAGGGTCAAGGTGAAAAAATAGGAAGGATTTTCAATTTTAAAATTCTGAATATAAATATTAAAGAAATTTATTTAATTAAAAGGGGATTATCTTTCTATAAAGAAATAAATATTGTTATTTAGTAACAAGCCATAAATTACTTGACGTGAACAGTGAACAGTGAGCAGTGAGCAGCATAATTTGTTCACTCTTCACTCTTCACTGTTCACTTATTTATGGAAAGTTGTAAAATCAACCATAATTTATAAGATAATGGCCAGGATGGCCAGGAATAAAAATATGTTTCCAGAAGGGACGAAGTAAATGATTTTATGTTAGATTTTAATGATTTTCGCCAGGGAGCTGACATAAGGGTAATAGGTGTAGGTGGTGGTGGATGTAATACTGTTACCAGAATGATAGATATGGGAGTTCAAGGAGTTAATTTTATAGCTATGAATACTGATATGCAGGTTTTAAGGACATGTAAGGCAGATACAAAATTGCAACTGGGGGCTAAACTTACAAATGGACTTGGCACTGGTTCAAACCCCGAAATGGGAGAGAAAGCTGCTGAAGAGAACTGGAAAGATATAGAGCATCTTATAGAAGGTGCAGACATGATTTTTGTCGTAGCCGGTATGGGAGGAGGAACAGGTACAGGAGCTTCTCCTGTTGTGGCTGAAATAGCTAAAGAAATGGGAATACTCACTGTGGGGGTTGTTACAAAACCATTTAAATTTGAATTGCCCCGTAAGATGAGAATAGCTGAGAGAGGAATAGAAAGTCTTCGTACCTGTGTGGATACACTTATAACAATTCCAAATCAGAAACTCGTTGAGATTTCCAAAGCAAGGGTTACTTTTAAAGAAGCTATGGCCAGAGCAGATGATGTCCTGCGACAGGCTATTCAGGGAATAACTGATCTGATAATTTTCCCCGGTGAAATAAATGTAGATTTTGCAGATATAAAAACAATAATGGCCGATGCAGGAACAGCTCTTATTGGTATAGGTGAAGCCAGTGGTGATAATAAAGCAAGGGATGCTGCTTTAATGGCTATTTCAAGTCCCTTTTTAGATGCTCAAATCAGTAATGCTAAAAGAGTTTTATTTAATATAACCGGAGGTGAAGCTTTAACTCTTGAAGAAATTCATATAGCTTCAGAAATAATTTCAAATTCTGTAGATCCCCAGGCGTCTACTGTTATTTTTGGTACTGCTGTAGATGATTCTATGGAAGATGAGCTCAGTATAACTGTAATAGCTACCGGTATTGATTTAAATTAACTCTTTACCTTCATAGGAATTATTTTTTGTTTTTTTATTTCGTGAATTACTTTTGTATAAGGTGGTATTGACTCTGTAATCCATACGTTACCACCTATAATAGAACCTTTACCTATAACTGTATTTCCACCTAATATAGTGGCATTAGAATATATTATAACATCATCTTCTATTGTAGGATGTCTTTTTATATTCCGAATAATATTTCCGTCTGCATCTTTAGGAAAGCTCAGAGCTCCGAGAGTTACACTTTGATATATGCGAACGTTTTTTCCTATTTCTGTAGTTTCTCCGATAACAACACCAGTGGCATGATCTATAAAGAAATAATTGCCAATTTTAGCTCCGGGATGAATGTCAGCACCGGTGATACTGTGAGCATACTCGGTCATAATTCTTGGTAACATTGGTATTTTTTGGAGTAATAACTCATGGGCCAGTCTGTAAACTGTTATAGCTTTTAAACCGGGATAACAAAATATAATTTCTTCTTTACTCTTTGCTGCAGGATCTCCTGTATAAGTAGCCTCTACATCCATAGCAAGGACTTTTCTCAATTCTGGAAGTTTTTTTATAAATCTGGCAGATTCCTGCCTTGCAAGAAGAACACATTCTTTACAGGAACCTTCTTTTATAGCAGCACATTCATGCATAAGGGATTTTGCTATCTGGGAAGAGAGAAGATTATAAAGTTTACTCAGTTGATTACCAAGGTAATAGGAGAGAGTATTCCAGTAGAGTTCCTGATGTCCAAAATAACCGGGATAAATAATAGTATCAAGTATTTTGAGTATATCAATTATTGATTGAGTAGAAGGTATCATAGAATAACCTACATGATCAGTAGAATTGGGTTCTTCAGTTGTTTGTATAAGCTCTTCTACAATAGGAGGTAATTCGTGGCTAAAATTATCCTGTTCCATAATGACTCTTTTACAGGTATCATAAGTATTTAAGTTTTTTTTGTTATTGTTTTTCATAAACTCACCTTCTTGTGGTTTTTGGGTTTTATGTTTTAATTATGTACCATATATAATACCCAACATCTGAATAATTATATTATTTATTTCTTGTTTTTTATACTAAAACCTCTTTAATAAAAAAGTTAAAATTTTTCAAAGGATTTAACGTTATTAATGTAGAAGTTAAATTATAAAAGGTGAGTCGTGAAACAAGTAAACTATTTAACACTTCTCCTTACACTTCTTTTCACTTTTCACGATTTAAACGTTTCATGATGAATAAATTATAGAGTCTTATGAAACTATATAAAGAGAGAGTTGGAGTAATGAATTATGGAAGTTTTAAAGTCAGGTGAGATAATTGAGTCCAGATTTCGTATTGATGAATTACTCAAAACTGATTCAAGAGGTGCTACTTATAAAGGTTATGATGTAGTTTTAAATAAAATTTGCTTTGTAAAAGAAATATTTAATTACCATGTCACTTTAAGGCAAAAAAGAGATGCAAAAAGGAAATTTGATTTAGAAGCCAGACACCTTTCAGAGTTGCGTCATAAAAAATTAACCAGAATAATGGGGTATTCTGGAACTGATGAAAGATGTTATCTGGTTATGGAATATATATACGGGTATGATTTAAATACAGCTTTTTTTAAGGAAGCAGCTCTTTCTTTCCCTCAGGAGAAGGTAATTTTATGGATGATGGAAGTATGTGAAGTTCTTGAGTATCTTCACGGTCAGTATGAACCTTTTATTTTTAGAGATATTAAGCCTTCTAATATAATGATAAATGAATTAGATGGAACTATACGTTTAGTAGATTTTGGTATAGCCCATACCCTTGAGGTTGATACAGAAATAAAACCTGAACTCAGAGGATATAATGCACCGGAAATTGAAGATGAAAAACCCGATGTCAGGAGTGATGTTTACTCTTTAGGTGCTACTATGTATAATTTACTCACAGGTGTTGTACCTATGCCACCTCAAATCAGGAGACTCAGTGACTTGAACTCCGATGTATCCCCTAAAGTGCACGATATTGTTATGAAGGCACTGAAGCTTAATCCAGAGGACAGATTCCAGACTGTTAGAGAATTACATAATGAACTTTTAAAATATGGTGCATCAATTAATGGTTCAATCCATACTGAGAGTATTGATATACTTATGGCTAATCTCAATCAGGGTGATATTTCCATAAGAAAATCTGCTATAAAGTCTCTTGGTGAACTAGATGATGATGAAGCTATAGGACCTCTCATAAATACTTTAAAAGAAGATCCTGATCCCCTTATACGTAAAGAAATTGTAATGGCTTTAAAGAATTATAAAGAAGATATTGTCATAAAGGCTATGTGTGATGCTTTTAAAGTAGAAGACAACCCTGAAGTAAGAGCAGATATTATTAATATTCTGGGTGATTTTAAAGCCAGAGAAGCAATAGATCTTTTGATTGCTGCTCTTAAAGATCCTTTTGCAGCTATTCAACTGGAGTCTATAAATGCACTTGGAAATATAAAGGATAAGAAAGCCCTGGATCCTTTATTTGACCTGTTTAAGGACGAAAAATTTGTTTTTCGAGAAGAAGTTCGGGTCAGTATGGATAAGATAGATTCTAAATTTGTAAAATTATGGGAAGAGACTGAAGAAAAAGCAAAGGCCGGCAGATCACAAAACAGGTCACTTATTATGGTTGCTTCTATAGTTGTAGCTTTAATATTGAGTCTTGTACTTCTTAAAGTTATCCCTGATTTCCTCAATGCAAAAAAAGTAAAGGAAAATCTTCTCCAGGGAGAAACATTACTTGAGAATAAAGATTATAAAACTGCTCTCCCCTTATTTGATGAAGTAATCAATCGAGATTCTACAAATGCCAGAGGATATTATGGAAGGGGAATATGCAATATTAATTTAAATAAGATAAAAACAGCTGTTGAGGATTTAGAGAAAGCCGTAAAACTGGATGGAGGAAACCCTGATTATAAAATAAGTCTGGGTATGGCTTTACTTCTTAATAAGAATATTACAGATGCTATAACTCAACTGGAGAAAGCAATGGAAGTGAAAAAAGATTCACCAGAAGCCTATCTTTATCTTGGCAGGGCTTATTATGCAAATAAAGAAGAAGATAAAGCTCTGGAAATGTTTAACTACTGTGTAAGTAATTACCCGAAAACCGATTTCGCTCTTGAATCTAATAATTGGATAGCAATAATAAGAGATGCAAAACATTCTTCTTCTCCTGGTGGATTTTTAAAGGAATTGAATAAAGCAAAGACTTGTTTGTATAGTAAAGATTATGACAGAGCTATTCAGATGTTTGATGATATTTTACGTAAAAATCCTACTGAGGTAGAGGCAATTTTTGGTAAGGGAATGGCTTATTTAAATAAAGAAGAGTATAACCAGGCAAAAACATTTTTTAATCAGGTATTAAGTTTGAATTTTAATCATGTTTCAAGCTGTATAGCTTTAGCAGGAATAAGTTCAAAAGAAGGGGAGTATAGTAAAGCAATAGATTATTGCACCAGGGCAATTAGTAATGAAGCAGGCAGGTCTGAGGCATATTATATACGGGGAATAGCTTATCATAATATTGGGAAAAAACAGGAAGCCCTTTCTGATTTTAAGAAGTTTATTGAGTTTGCACTACCTGGTGACCCTTATGTAAATGAAGTAAAGTCATGGATAGAGAAAATAGAAGGCGGCAGTTAATATTGAACTGAGGTTTTATTATAGAATATTTCATAATAAGGAATTATATTTATGTCCTGTACCTGCCCCAAATGCGGAGATGAAAATAAAGAAGAAGCTAAATTTTGTAATGGCTAAGGAATAATAATTATCAGTTCTGGAAACACGCAAAAACCATAGAGAAAAGCCTTAAGGTTGAAGGAGAAAGAAAGATTATTTTTTCTTCACCTATGGGAGAGATTGTCTTTACAAAAAAGCAAGAAGTTACAGCAGTCAATACTCTAATTACAATGGTAACCCTGAAAAAGCTCTTACTGATCTCAAAAGATGTGTAGAAATTGACCCAATATCTTCCGATGCTGATAGGATAAAAAAATGGATAAAAGAAATTGAAGAAAGAGAAAAATAATACAGGTTTTAAGATTTAGGGTTTAGTCAACATTTTAACTTCCAAAATTCATAAGTTTAGAAAGGATAATCTATGCCATTAATAATGGTATTTATAACAGTTTTTCTTGCCTTTATAATTGCCTGGCTATTGATCAGGGAATATGGTTTAAAAGATTTTGTAGTTTATTCTTTCAGTTGTCTCTTTCTTTATGGAGTAGGTTTTCTTTTAATATACCTGCCTTCAGTAATAAGCAATAAGTTGGGCCTTATTATACTGATCATATCTTATGTCATTTCAACAGCGGGTTATCTCCTTGTTTATCTTTTAACCTGTGTAATACTCTTTGGTATTGTCTCTTCTATACCGGTTATGAAATTTCATAAAAGTATTACTTCAATTAATTATTATAGTCTGGGTGTTATAACCTTTATTTGTATTCTCATACTCTGGTGTTTTGTCTCTTATGTGGGTAGCCATGAAGTATCAGAAGGAGAAATGGAAAGAGGTCTTATTAATCGTATTTTTCTTCCTTCTCCGGGCCAGGTTCTATCTGAAGCCCGTGAGCTTTTGTTTCAAAAGGAATTCTATTACCATTTATTTGTAAGCATCCTTCGAATTATGATGGGTTTTGGTGTAGCTATAGCACTGGCTATACCTCTGGGTATATTAATGGGAAGCTTTAAACCGGTAGAAGCTCTCTTTGAACCGCTCTTTGCCTTTATTCGCTATATGCCTCCCACAGCATTTATTCCTTTATCCATAATCTGGGCTCCTACAATTAACAGTGTACCGAGTATTTTAATTTTTATAGGTGTCTTCTTTTATCTTCTGGTTCTTATAATGGATCACGTAGCAAATGTTCCCGGAGAACTTCTTGAAACCTCATATACCCTCGGCGCAAATAAACTGGAAGTTTTAACTATGGTTATTTATCCTGCTGTTCTTCCCGGAATACTGGATAGCTGTAAAGCTATGATAGGAGCAGCCTGGACATATTTAATAGCTGCAGAACTTGTAGGTGGCGGTATGGGAATAGGCTATATAATTTCAACAGCCCAGAGATACTCTCAGACTTCACAGGTCTTTGTAAGTATAATAGTTATAGGTATAATTGGTATAATAACTAATGCTATATTTGATTTTTTATATAGATGGTTATTTCCATGGAAAAGGATGGAAAAATCTGCATAGATTGGAGAAAATAAGATATGTCTCATATTGAAACTAAATTACCGGAAGCCCCACCTGTTAAATTAGAAGTTAGAGATCTGTGCCGTAATTTCATTACTTATTCTGGAGAAACGGTTGTAGCAATGAAAGGTCTTAATCTGGATATGTATGACGGAGAATTTCTGGTTGTTTTAGGCCCTTCAGGCTGTGGAAAGAGTACTTTTTTACGTATAGTAGCAGGGCTTGATAATCCTACTTCCGGTTCTATTAAACTGGATGGAAGACCTATATCAGAACCCGGCCCCGATAGAGGAATGGTATTTCAGAAATATACCTCCTTTCCCTGGCTTACTGTAGGACAGAATGTGTCCTTACCTCTCCATATACAGGGCAGGTTAATGCCCTATCTTGTTTCCAGAAACAGGATCTTTTATTTATTATTTTGTACATTTATTCCAGGTTTTAAGGAGAGGCAATTGTATATACAGCAAAAAGTGAAGGAACATCTTAAAGATGTGGGCCTTGAAAAATTTGAGAATGTTTATCCCGGTTCTCTTTCAGGAGGTATGCAGCAGAGGGTCGCTATAGCAAGAACATTTGCTAATAGCCCGAGTATTCTTCTAATGGATGAACCATTTGGTGCACTGGATGCCCAGACCAGGGTGCAGATGCAGGAATTACTGCTTGAAATATGGGGTAAAAATAAATCTACTGTACTATTTATTACCCATGATATAGAAGAGGCTATATATCTTGCTGATAGAATTGCTATATTTTCGGCACGTCCTACCAGTGTTAAGGAAGTAATAGAGGTTCCTTTTGGCCGTCCCAGATCTCAGGAGATAAAACTTTCTGAAGAGTTTAATCAGTTAGAGATTAATATAATCCGCTCAATAAAAGATGAATATAAGAAGATGTAATCTTTACCGTTATGCTACAAAACCCCATAATTTAAATGCATAGTAATTTTCATTATTGCTAAATAAACCTTTTATGTTTAATACCAATTATTCATCAATTGTACTAATAAAACAACCTTGAGGCTACTCCAAAAAAATATAAATGCTTATACTTCTTTACCTGAGGCAATATCCTTTAAATTTCGTCATGAAATTAACTTAAAACTTCCTTTAAATACGCCATCTTTTTGTCCTTCGGAGAACTTCGTTTTTCCGTAGCCTCAAGGCTGTTTTTACTACGTTTGATGGTAGATGGGTATAAAGCAATCAGCTCAGGAAAAAAGCTGAAAGCTAATAATAATTTATACAAACATCTGGACAATCTGCCTGCCTGAATTGAGTTTTAGATTACCTATTAACTATCATCTATTGAAATTTTGTCTAAAAGTTTACATTTTGTTAACACAATATAAACTATTAAGTGATAAAATTGCAGGAGTTATTGTAAAAAACTTGCTATATTAAGAAATGAGATTGACTATTCCGCCCATTCTTTAATATGGAGAGATAAAAAATGATTAAAGAAAGAATTCTGGTAGTGGATGATGAAAAAAATATTATTGATCTGTTGACATTAAGTCTTTCTTTTGAAGGCTTTGAGGTGTTTTCCGCCTACAGAGGAGATGAAGCCATATCAAAAGCCAGATCGAATCACCCTGACCTCATTGTGCTGGATGTACTCCTACCTTATCTGGATGGTCTGGAAGTATGCCGTCAATTAAAAAGAAATATATCTACAAGTGATATTCCTGTCATAATGCTGACCTGTCTTAGAGATTTAGAAACGAAGCTTGAGAGCTTTAAGGCAGGAGTATTTGATTATCTGACAAAACCTATTGTTACTGAGAATTTACTGGAGTCCATAAGGAAAGCTCTTCATCCTGGCCTTATTATTGTAGATGATAATGAAGATCTTGCTTTTGCTTTGAAATTGTGGTTTGAGGAAAAAGGTTATGTGGTGTCTGTCGCAAAAGAAGCTTTTGAAGCCTTTGTATTATTAGAAGAACATGAATATGAAATGGCAATCTTAGATTATAACCTGGGGCATGGACCTACGGGATTGGAAGTTTATAATTATATAAAACATATGAATTTACCTACCAGGGTTTTATTTATTACCAGTGAAATTGATAATCAGGAATTGAATAGAGTAAGTATTGAAGATACTCTGCCGGTTTTAGGTAAACCATTTAAATTAAATTTTATTGACACACAGGTTAAGAAGATATTGAGATTATAAATGGTAAGTGAGGTTTAGATGAAATCTACAGATATTGTTGAAATAGAAGGTGTGGAAATACATCTATCACATCCGGATGAACTTCCATTGAGATGGGTTGGCCAGAGAGATCTCATGTGTCAATTACTTGCTGCCTGGATGGTTATAGATGAAAAAGATTATCCCTTAAACCCGAGATTACTCGGTAAACCCGGGGTTGGTAAAACTACTCTGGCTTATGCCACTGCAAAAGAGCTTAAAAGAGAGGTTTATATATTTCAGGCTACTATGGATACACGCCCTGAGGATCTTCTTATAACCCCGGTAGTATCTTCTCAGCAAAAGATAAAATATGTGGCCAGTTCAATAGTAACAGCTATGATAAAGGGGGGAGTTATTATACTTGATGAAGGGAATAGGATGAGTGAAAAAAGCTGGGCTTCACTGGCTCCTCTTCTGGATAATCGAAGATATATAGAATCTATTGTGGCAGGTATAAAAGTTCTGGCCCATAAGGATTTTCGTTTCTGTGCCACCATGAATGATGATGCAAGTACCTTTGAAATACCAGAGTATATCCATTCAAGATTACAACCTCAGATATTTATAGATTTTCCTGAAAGGGAAGATGAACTTCTCATACTTAAAGAGAATCTTCCCTTTATGGAAATGGGAATTCTGAATTATGTAGTGGATTTTCTCCAGCGTGCCCATAAGAAGGATGAACGTTATACGGTTCGGGATGGAATAAATATAGCCAGATATGCCGGAAAAATAATAAGTTCCCAGAGATATAGTCTGAGAAGAGCTCTGAAAAATGCTATAAAACAGATACTTGGTGAGGAGGCACTGGTTTATTTAGTTCTTGAACCGAGAATTGTGAAATAGGTGAGAGGTGAGAAGTGAAACGTGAAGGGTTGGCTGAACCCTTAACATTAAACCCTCGGCACTGAACTCTGAACATGAGCCATAAACCTTTCTATATTCAACAAAACAATCTCTATATAGTTCCAGTATGTCATTACAGATTTGAATTCGCCTGGTATGTAAATAGAGCCATAAGAGAGATATGTCCTTCCAGTATTGCAGTAGAACTGCCTTCAACACTTGGCGATTATATTTCTATTGCCGTAAAACGCTTTCCTTATCTTTCTGTTGTCTTCTATCAGAATGGCAGGGGAGATTATATATATTTTCCTGTGGAACCTACTGATCCTCTCTGTGAAGCAGTAAGAACGGGAATGGAATTAAATATACCCTTTCATTTTGTAGATCTGGATGTAGATGAATATCCCCTTTTTTTTGATTACCTTCCTGATTCTTATTCAATTTATATAATTGGCCTTGAACAATACTGGCGGGCTTATTTATCTATTATAAGATCGGAAGAGAAGTGTACAGCAGATGAAAGAAGAGAAACCTATATGGCTTATTCTCTACAGAAATTACTAAAAAAAGATGAGAAAGTGGTTTTTGTATGCGCTATGACTCATGTCAGGAGTATTCTGAATAAAATTAAGGTTCCTCAAATACGTCCTGTGGGCAAGGTTTTTCGTAAAGATATAAGAGTTTTTAATCTGAGTCCTGATTCTATAAGAGAAGTTACAGGAGAGACACCCTTTAATATATCCGTATATGAAATGATGAGAGGGAAACATAAGGAAGAAATTACCTTTGAAATTGAGAAGATAGATGATAAGATAGTATCTCTCTGGGATCGGAAAAAGAAACCCTCTCTATCTGTTCCAGAGGAGAAAACTTCAGAGGATAAGAGAAATTTCCCTGATGATTTTTTTCAAAAAGAAGAGAAAATCACTTCGGTAGATCTAACCGAACCGCCGGTAGTTGAAATACCTGAAAATAAATATGCTGACTTTATGAATAAACTTATGAAATTAATTTTACCAAAGCTTAATAAACTGGAGGAGTCTGATGAGAAACCTTCATTAAATTTATGGGATTTGCCTGGACCAGCACCTTATAAAATGAGACCTGAAAATATCCACAGGTTTCTTACTTCTGAAGATCGAAGAGAGGAACTTATGAAATTCTATAGAGAACTTGCCTCTCCGGAGAAAGATATTCTCCCTGACAGACAGAAATTAATAATTTCCCTTGTAAAGAGATCGGCAGTATATTATCAGGAAAACACAGGAGAAGAAATTAAACCCTGGCAGTTCCAGATATTGATTAAATTTGCCAGAAACTACTCTATGGTTACAGGGGGATTGATGCCGGATTTTTTCCAGCTTATAACCTGTGGCCGCAGTGTTGCAGATGATAATTATGCCTATGAGATATGGGATCTTGGAAGTTTTTATCCCTGGATTGATAGAAGGGGGCATTATGAGACTATAGATATCAGGACAGATGAGGTATGGCTTTACGGGAAAAAAATTATGCTCAGAAGAAAATTTCCCCGCTTGAGAAAGATCTTCAGGCCTGTTTATCTAAAAGATAGAAAGAAAGAAAAATCTCCGGGTGAATGGACAAAGGATTTTGACGGACTCTGTATTTGTTCCTATCCGCCGGAAGATGTCATAATAGAAGATTACGGCCTCTATCTTAAAAAGAAGGGTAAAAATATGTTAAGTGAAGAACAGGCCAGGGTAATACCTTTTTCTTCTTCCTTACTGGATGGCATAGATGTTAAGGAAACCATAAGAAACTGGCATCAAGATAAAAAGATATTTGTAAAAGAAGCAAGAGCTATCACAGGAGGCGTAGGTTCTGTAGTGCTTATTTTCGATGAAGACCTGGACGATGTGCGTTATCCCTGGAAGACTACATGGCAGGGAGAACATGGACAGGAATCCGATATGGCTTTTTATGCCACAAGACCTGCCGATAAGATTGTAGGTCCCGGTATATGCCGGTGTGAATACGGAGGATTTATGATGTCTTATCCTCCTATGAGGGTATGGGATATATGGAGTGATCCCTTTTATGATAGTGCCCGTACCAAGGCAGAAACACTTTTGATGTCTGCCGTTGAATACAGTCTTGAACAGCATATAGTATATGTGGCGGCAAAACCTCCTCGAAGCTGGTTTCAGAGTTTTGCAGGCCGTTTAAATAAAAAAGTGAAATATATCCCCCTTGGAACCCTTTCTCCTGTGACACTGAAGAAAATAAAGGTCTTTCATGTTCTGAGCAAGCATCAGGTAAGGGAATATGCAAAAGATTATATCTGGTGATTATCTACTTATAATTCAACATTTAGTTTGAGAATATTTTACATTTAGTTTGAGACCGAAAAAATAGGTATTTTAGCGAAACTTTGTTCTAAAAATACCACTTATAATTCAACATTTAGTTTGAGAATATTTTACATTTAGTTTGAGACCGAAAAAATAGGTATTTTAGCGAAACTTTGTTCTAAAAATACCACTGGTTTTAAAAATTTAAATATCAATTAAAGACGTTTTAAAGATGTTTTAAATTCTAACTACCTCCGGGCGCAGAAATATTCAATTTCTCTGCTCCTGTTGTCCTTATTATCTCATTAACATGCTCCGCCTCAAAAGAGGCCATTGCCGTCAGATTTTTCACTCGATTGCAATATTTCTTTTCTCTCGGTTGTATTCTTGCCCCTTCGGTAATAAGCTCAGGTATATCGAGAACTACAGCAGGGAAAGCCTCTACCTCTGGAAATTCTTCCCTTGTAGATATAGAATCGCTTATAATACGAACAGGTTCCCATTGCTGTAAATTCACAAGAACTCTCTGAGTCTCATTATATGCCTCACTTGCTATGTAAGCTTTATATTCGTCTGAATTTTGAAGAGACTCCCAGGCTTCCTCTAGCGCTATTTGCTCAGGTGTTTTTACAGAATCTTCACCTATTTCATCTCCAGCAAATACCAACCCTTCACAATTTAATATAGCCTGATCAAACATATCCTTAACAGAGCTTTCCTGGTAAGCAATATATTCAGGGCTTACTTCCAATGCTGTCTGTGCATTTTCAAGTGCAGTCTGTAGATTTTGTCTTTCCTGTTCGTTTTGCTGTATTAAGGACTCTACAAATTCCCTTGAGTCTTTATCATACTGGTTATATAATACGTATTTTTGTATTCGTGCAGGTCTTTTTGCTTCTACTATTTTGCCCACCAGATTGACGTCATTTACAAAAAAAGTATCTTCTTTTGTATTATTATCGCCTTTTGTTACAAAGGAACCGTCTTTGTTTATCTTTATAACCCTGTGCATTATATTCTGTCCGGGATTAGAAAGAGATTGATATATAATTATATCTCCTTCTTTAATATTTTCTGGAGCAGCTTCTTCAATTTGAAGTATATCTCCAGCCCGAATCGTCGGACTCATTGAATATCCTGCGCCGACGTAAAAAGATATTTTTCTTGGCAGAACTTCTTCCGCCGGGATTTTATCGGATACGGAATCCATTAAATCACTTCCTCTATTTTCTTACAGAATTGATCTTTCTTATTAAATTTAAGGGTGTAATATTTTACAGAATTCCTTAAATTCCAGGTATTTTCAAATATTTGTTTTCTTAATTTTCGTAAATAACATCTCGGCTGGTATTTAAAATCAATCTGATTTAATTCCTCTACAGAGCGCAAAATTCTATAAATAGCCTCATCGCCACGTATAGCCTCAATACAATTTTCTTCCGCATTCTTCTCCAGGAAAAAAATTGCCCTCACCCGTGAACTCTTCTGACTCTCCCAGGTTCTTTTACCAGGCCGGTCTTTTTTGTGCATAAAATACGACCAGGTAGGAAAAGGGAAAGCGAAATAATCAGACCGGCCCGGTAAAATAATATTTAAATCATCTGCTCTTGCTTCCCATTGATCAGAAACAAGAGAAGATGCCGTAGATTTACCCCCGGAATTGGCAGCAATCAGGAGAACGCCTGAGCCTTCTTTTTCTATTAAAACAGAATGAAGAGGAAGTCCGCCTGTAAATATTATTTGTTGCCATAGTGGATAAAAGAGATGTTTTAAATTCATATAATCTTCTTTATCTTTAAGGCTTATAATAATATCCCTGCTTACATCATGGATAAGATATCTTGTTATCCCATTATCCCGAAGACTCCATCCGAGTTTGAAATTAAAGTATTTTTTAGGTATTTCCTGAAGGTCTTCCCTCTCCCGGAAAACCATTATTTTATTCTGTGACGGAAAATCTGAAAGACACATAGCTTTTTTAAGCTTTTCAAGAAGAGGCAAGCTTCCTTGATTTGCCATAAATTTCCAGTTCAATTTTTTAGTTAAAAATAAGGAAATCATTATGTTGGCCCGAAATGATTTATAGGTATGTTAATAAGATCTGTTGGTATCTTCTGAAAGAATATATTCTGAGATTTTTTCCCAAAAGAATTTGTTGTAGTAGAGGAAAAACGGGGAATCCTGCACCAGGTAAGTCCGCCATCTTCAGAAACTGCCAGGTGTCTCTGTGTATCTGTTTCAGTCGTTTTTGTCGGGGAAGTAGATACAAACACTTTGTTCCCCAGCACTCTTTTAAACTCTGCAATTTCTTGCTTTGTTCGAAAAGTAGTTTTAAGTGTCCACTTATCGCCCGAATTTGTGGACATCCAGACTTTCCCTGCCTGATCTCCGGCTAAAACAACCCCGGAACCGAGATATATCATATCTCTGACTTTTTGGCCAGAAGTCAGGGTTGCTTTCGCAGTCCAGGTATCACCGGAATTTGTCGATTTGTAGATTATCCCAGCTTTTGTTCCTGCTAAAACCACACCTCCGCCGAGATTGCAGAAACTTCTTACCAGGGTTTCCCCGGATCCTATAATTCCCTTACTTACCCAGTTTTCACCGTAGTCTGTGGATTTATATACCAAACCTCCATTTCTTGTTCCTGCCAGCAGCACACCTCCGCCGAGATTACATATGCAGCATACTCTCTCCTCTGTTCCCAGGGTAGCCAGAAGTGTCCACAAAATTCCATAATTTGTAGTTTTATATATCTTTGCATTAGCTACCGTTCTATCTCCTGTTCCTGCCAGAATAGTGCCATTACCGAAATCGAGAAAACATCTCACACAGGAGGAGGTTCCGAGTTGCCCCTGATCCGTCCATGAAGTCCCCCAGTTTTCAGTATAGTAAACCTTACCGCCTGTTCTGGTTCCTAAAAATGCTTTCCCTGAATAAGTTCCATCCGGGCTTAAAACAGGAGTAAGACAATAAATATAATCTCCGACAAGGGCCTTCTGGTTATCCGTAACATCATAGCTAAAATCTTCTATTGTAATGACGCCTGCTACCCCTCCAGATCCTCCATTTGCCGTTACAGAACCAGTATTTACAAAAGTGCCAGTGTAATAGATATGAACAGTGCCTCCATTTTTTCCGGTATCGCCATTGGCGGAAATTACACCGTCTGCGCCAATATTTACATTGCCTTTTACATAAATATTCAAAATCCCTCCATCTCCTGGCTGACCTCCAGCGGCAACAGTAAACTCCTTATGCTTCCAGTTAAAAGAAGTATCCTCGTCGATCTTTGCCCCGACAACAACAGGCAAACTCCCACCGGAGCCATAAAAACCGAATATCTGACAGAGAATATCAGATGCCCGGTTTATTCCTTTTGAATTCATTGATATAGTGCCATTCACGGTCAAATTGCCGTTCACAATAATATCCCATCTTTGGCAGCGATTCGTGAGGCTCCATGTGGCACCTGAATTTATTGTTATATTTTTCCCTCTGCTAATTACTGCATTACCATCTAAAACTGAAGTTATAGCGGTATTTTCAGTAATAATTATATCTTGTAATTCCAGGTTGCCAGGAAAGGAACTGATATTATTAATATAGCTCAAGGCCAAATCTTTAATCTGCATTTTCTTATCTCCTTAAGCCAGGGCATTGCAATATAAAATATCATTGATAATGCCTCGAATATAAATATTATAGGGATCTATAAAATAAAGCACACGAATCTCACCGGGAGAGAGGTAATCTGAATTGTCCCCATTTATATTCGCATCTCCATAGTAAATATCTCCATTGTTATTTCTGTTTGCTCTTAAAATTATTACTCTTTTTGTCTGGGTGACGACAGCAAGTCTTTGATTTGTACCTGTCGCTGCAATAATTGCCTTAAAGTTAGAAATAATCGAATACGAAGCATCTCTAACATCCAGGGGATATCCATCCTGTGTAATAATTCTCAAGGCTTTCTTCTCATCGTTGAATGCAATATTTAATACCTGACTTTCTGTTTTGTAAGAACTCATTTAATCATCTCCTTTACTATATTATTTGTTTAGTATAGAACCGTAGAGCAATAAACCACCGACTATCGATATGGCCGGTGGTTTAAGTCGCAACTATGGGAGGATCTTCTTCGTCTTCAGAAGGACTTTTTACAGAATGAAATTCATATACCTGCTCGTCGGGTATCTCATAAGGAGACCTTGCAATAATCTGCGGTAAATATGTAGAACCTTCCGGCTTTGCGTAGATTACATTATCCCCTTCTTGAAGAGTCAAATTTGCCATAGGGGAAACAGGAATCTCTCTCAAATACTTTGAATTATTCCAGGAGAGCAGATCACAGGTATTGTTATCTCGAACCCTGTAAACCTTCCCCTGCTGGTTCTGAATTCTCTCTCTTATGCCTCTTTCAATCTGTTTATTAAAAAAATCTACCTGATCCTGCAATCCCATTAAACTGTCTCCTTTTTTAGTTTCGCTGTAAAACTAAAGGATTGTCCTTTAGAAGAGTTTTTTATACTTATACTTTCTACTCTTACAATTTCATCAAAAAACCACTGAGAAACCTCGACGCCTACAAAGCTGCCCGGTTCCATGTAAAAATAAGGGGGGCATCCGAATTCTCCCTGTATATTCCTGGCTGTTTTAAGTATTTCATGTTCTCCGATTCTCTTCGCAGAAGCATCATCAGGTATCATAGGGTTAATTATGTTTTCATTTCCTCTGACTTCCGTATATCCCCGCTTTTTTTTGTCGTCTATATCTACACACTTCCAGTTCAACCCCTCACGCCTTACCGTCATGATGTCTATCCATTCTTCTCTTGTCAAAGGGGGTTCTTCTGGTATCTCATTTGCGATAATCTCCTCGTTAGAAACTTCTTCTATTTTTCCCACAGGAGGAATGGAAACTATCTGCTCATTGTTTGTAACAGGAGGAGGTTCTATATAAGTCTTCCATTCAATTCTTGCCATAATAGAAGATGGGACATATATATAATAGGTAAGATCAGAAAACATACTCCGGACGCTAACCTGGTCGTTGCACTGTACCTTGTAATTAAAAGTAATTGCCTGACAGGTCACGGTGCTATCTTCTTCGGTTTCTTCGTCCATATAAGAAGCCAACCCTACTGTTCCACCCTTTCCCGTACTGCCCGTAACAGCTATTTTTACTGAGCTTTTTATAGCCTTCTGATCAAGAGAAACCCCTTTGTTTCCCGAAGTATCAGGAACGGGGCTTGCGGGATTATAACCCTCTCTAAACTCGCTACTATATTCTATCTCTTTAAAAGGCATATACTAAACCTCTACAGTTATTCTTTTCTTTGCAGTTTGTAAGACAGACGGCCTGATTACGTTTATTGTATTTACTCTTTTTATGTTTGTCCTCGATAAGGACGCATCGCCCCTCATTAAAGTCGGGGGAATGCTGAATTCCGGAGCAGAAGGATATTCACTATCTAAAACTACTTCTCTCAGCACCAGAGAAAGTCTATCTCCTACAGGTTTTATAAGCCACTCTCCCGGTCTTGCTCTTAAAATATCTTCAATAACTCTTATGGGTTCTATATTCTGAATAGGGATATTATTGTAGATATTAAAATCCAGGAAGTTAATCTCTAAAGGGAAGTGTTCTTTTGTGATTATAGAAGGCTGAGCGTTTACAACATTCTGACAGAGGTCTTTTATTATCCATTTAGCACTTAAAGGATTACAGACTACTACGGGAATACCGTCTTCTATATCAGCCCTTGTTGTCCATATTCTTGTAGAAGGATCATGGGCAAAAGGAGTTGCTCTCTGGTAGTTCACCAGGAATTCGGTATTAAAATTGTATTCGTTCCGGGTAAGAGATAAAGACTGAAATCGTCCCGAACTGCCTTCTATGGGAATCAGGGTTTCTTCGGGAGTGTAAGTATCCAGATCCATTTGCCTGAAAAGTAATTCTGAAATCTCATCCACACAGGAGATATGCAGGGTATATACCCCGCTTACTTCTTTTATTACTAAACGGGGAAATCTTAAAAAAAGGAATTGATTGCCACAAAAAGAACACAATTCTATCTTAATGAATTTCCTTGTGCTTCTTGCGTAACAATAGGGGCCTTCTTCAAAGAGTCCGTAGTAATCGTTAGTCTTGTCATTTGTCGTATATCGCCTGTTGTAATTCTGGAGCGTAAAGCCTGCAATAATGGGTTGATTTAATCCCCACAAAACCTCCAGGTCGTCACATTCAATCTCATCAAGAAGGTATTCCACGCCTAACTCAGGAGCCTGGAGATAGATGCGGGCTGTAAACTTTGAATCTCTTTCTACCAGGGAAGGGTCTAAAGCGTAATTAGGATCAAAAGAATTAAAATAATCTGCTTTTATATATTTTGATTTTATTTTAGTGTTGGGACAGAAGAAATATAAAGGATATCCATATCGGGAAGTTATAGGAGTGTTTTCCTCTACAATCCTTACAGAGGTAAAATTGCTTGTTATAGGAGTGTTTCTCTCTGCAATCCTTACAAAAGTGAAGTTACTTGATATTCTTACGTTATTATTATAATTCATAAGCGAAAGCTTCAACTTCCCTTGTGTTATCGTCTGTATCTACAGATACATGGGGAGCCTGTTTTAACCAGAAATAACCTACTTCGCCAGAGGCTATACTTGCCAGAGTAAGATCTGAATTCTGATAAGTCCCCGGCGAATCGTCTAAGTCAGGAGCATACCAGGTATATTTTAAGGCGTCTGAAATCTCAATAAAAGCCTGGTTTAACTCCTGGACGTTATCTGTAAATACAAGCTCAAGACCGTCTATAATATTTGTGTGTATATATTTTCCATCTGCTATTATCCCCTTGACTACACCTCCGTTTACCTGGCATGTGGAATCCGTCGGAAAGTCCAGAGTGTACTCTCCCGACTGGGGAAGCTTGTAGCTATATTCTCCTACTATGGAATATGTAGGATTTGCCGCTATAGGGTTATTATCAAAGACTACCCATCCGAGATTAGGGTAATCGTAAACAATGTCTCCTGTAATGTCAGTATAGACAGGGGTTGTATCGTCAGATTTTGTGTAAATATCAGCACTTCCCAAAAGGAAGTGATGAGGATAATTATAAACCCATGTCCAGTGTAATACATCACTTTCCGCCCGAGTTGTTCTTGTCGAACATTCAACCCTTATCCAGAACATTCTGTAACCGTTTATGGTAGTTTTCTTCCAGAGAGTCGGAGTAAGAGCGCCTAAAAAAAGAACTCCGTCTCCTGTAAGGCCTAATGTTCCATCAACGGCATCTATCGGAAGAGCGGTGAAGGCGCTTCCGTCTTCTACTGATGAATATTTAAAGGCTACTCCTGCATAACTCCCCGGTGCAGCAAATTCGAAGGCGATATTTCTTACGATCTCATCTACCCCTATATAAAGATAATCTAAAGCCTCATCCATAAAAAGGACATTACCGGTAGAGTAATCAACATAAGTATTTGCAGAGTTATCCCAGAGGAAACACTTGCCTCTATCATCTCGAAGGGTTAATACTGCTCCCACATCTTCCTTTGTTACATCTTCTTTTTTTTCTATCCCCCCGGCCGTAACCCTCACAACCCTTACTGATCGAAGGGGATTACCTATGAGATTAGTAAATTGCCCATTTTTTACTCCCGGCCAGAAAGCAACGTCAGGAGTGGATGCGCTCTCTGTTAGATTTTTTATTCCGTATTTTTTGGCAGTGTTTTGCTTG
>Ga0302241_1000443_pt1 | contig 38559 bp, 30 predicted proteins | sample AAG_UR_Arg_MG_FD_193532 | JGI IMG/M metagenome (GOLD analysis project Ga0302241, IMG submission 193532) | Enriched activated sludge microbial communities from anaerobic digester in WTTP, New Holstein, Wisconsin, United States - AAG_UR_Arg | ecosystem: Engineered > Bioreactor > Anaerobic >... | reverse complement strand
TCTGCAAAGGGTTTGTTGAAGGTTTGGTATATGCAACAGTGACAGTGTTCCCGTATGCCGCTGGGCTTGACAGGGTAAGCATGACTTTTGTACCCGATACCGACACTGAACTGACGCTTCTCGCCGTGGAGTTGACCCGGACTGTAAATGCAGATGCAGCGGGTATAATACCGGCAAGGGAAAGGTTGTAGCTCATCTCAATAACGGAGGGAGCGCCGTCTTTTATCTCGGAACTGACGTAAACCGGAACAGCGGGAGGTGGAGGCGGAGCTGCTATCCTGTTTGTAACGCTTTGAGCACTTATCGTGGCTGCCTGACCTCCGGCAGGTGTCTGCAAAGGATTTGTTGAAGGCTTGTTGTATGCTACAGTGACGGTGTTGCCATATGCCACAGGGCTTGAAAGAGTAAGAAGCACCTTTGTTCCTGATACGGAGACTGAACTGACACTTCTTGCTGCAGAGTTTACCTGGACTGAAAACGATGAAGCTGCCGGTACTATGTTGGCCAGCGAGAGATTGTATGTCATTTCCAGTATTGAAGGAGCACCGTCCTTAATCTCTGAGCTGACATAAACCGGTACGGCCGGTGGAGGCGGAGCTGCTATCCTGTTTGTAACGCTTTGTGCACTCAGCGAGGCTGCCTGACCTCCGGCAGGTGTCTGCAAAGGATTTGTTGAAGGCTTGTTGTATGCTACAGTGACGGTGTTGCCATATGCCACAGGACTTGAAAGAGTAAGAAGCACCTTTGTTCCTGATACGGAGACTGAACTGACGCTTCTTGCTGCAGAGTTTACCTGGACTGAAAACGATGAAGCTGCCGGTACTATGTTGGCCAGCGAGAGATTGTATGTCATTTCCAGTATTGAAGGAGCACCGTCCTTTATTTCGGAGCTCACATATGCCGGTACTGCCGGTGGTGCGGACGGGTTGGGATCAACCATGAGCACCGCAGAGGTATACGGCGCCAGGGTGATAGAACCATCGTATTTTGTACCCTTCACGTCGATATAGCTGCCATTGAGCGAAACAACCCTGTTCGATGTGGAGGCGTTGTATTCGAAGCGGATTTTGCTGGGATCGGAGAAAGTAAGTGGGGAAATATAGGAATTTCGGTCCTGTCCGGTAAAAGATTGCCAGTTGGACAATGACCTATTGACAGATGCGCTGTTCCATCCACTAGACCATGTTCTTGCTACTGAAGAGTTGTCGAGCGGTCTGGCATAACAATTGTAGTTGGCAGAACCGAAGCTCGAGATGTCGTTGCTATTAGTGCAAAATGCAAGAACCACTTGAGTCTTATATCTGGCAAAAAAAATGTTATTGTTCATCGTTACATTCTTGATGGGATCATTTGGGCTGTAACTGTCATGTATAAATAAAATCTGTGATCCATAGTTGTCATTGCCACTACCATTGTCAAATAGTGTATTGCGATTTATCTCTAGTTCATGTGCATTATGAATATACATTCCTGATGAATTACAATGAGCTACTGTATTATCAGTCAGAACAACACTGCTTGTTCTGTCGTCTATGTAAATCCCATGTGCATTTTCTTGATTATTTGCTACTCCCTTACCATATCCCTTACCATTAAGAACAATGTTATTTGTTACTTTTCTTCCTGTGCAAGCCGTTCCTGTTCCTGTGTAAGTATAAATTCCTCCGCCATCATTCTTTATAAGATTAAAAGTATTAACCAAATTTTGTGTGATGACTGTATTGTTTCCGTGAAAATGAATGCCAATATAACCAGAATTTTCAATGATATTATTTTGGATCAGACTATTAGCTCCCAGAGAAATCATTCCAATATAAGTACCATCGCCACTACGGCCCATTCCTGCTATAATTCCGGAATTCGATATGTAATTGTTTTGAATAATCGCATTTGTGTGGTAAATATTTAATTCAATGCCGTTATTATTATTGTTATCTATTGTATTGTTGATAATCCTGCAATATGGTGAAGAACCAGTCCAGGGGCCATAAATGCCCATGCCTCCTGTAAATTTTATACTGCAATTCTGGATTGTAATATAACCAGAGTTACTTATTTGGATGCCATATTTGTTACCACCTTCGAATGACAGATTATCTACCAAAATATGATTGTTTCCGCTAAAAGATACCAACTGATCAAGTGTGCTCACTTTTACAACATAATCGGCAGGATTTGCAGTTCCAAAATACATATAGAATGTCGAGCCGTCAGAATACCATTCTCCGAGCCTATCGAGAGTTCTAATGTGACTTTGAATAAAGTATCCGTAACCGTCTCTGGGTGTGTAATCTGAAGCTGTTTTATAATATAGAGTCGTACCTGAGTGACTTGTTATTAAATTCCGATCGTATATGTAATTGACTTTTCTGATGACAACCTCGCCACCAGTCCAGTCAGGTGATGACGGTAATTCTGAATCTGTTATTGATGAATTTGAGTTATGTGAGTCAATTGAAAGGAATCCAGTATTTGGCCATCTGCCAATTGGAGTATTAACGCCGTTTACGGTTACAATATTTGGCACTGACTCGCTGGTAAGTCTTGATGAATAGATCCCATTACCATTATTGGTCCATTCATTTATTGTTGTAAAACCAGTAATAATAGGCTTATTGCCGGACCCGTATGAAGATATAGTTATTGGATTGCCTGATAAACCAGATTTTGAAATTTTAAGAGTACCATAAAACACATCATTCCTTTTAAAAAGAATGCGATCACCTGGATTAAAGCTGGACGACGCGGCATTTACTTTTGAAATTGTCCTCCAGGGTGTTGAACTCGATAGGCCGTCAGAAGAATCATTGCCTGTGGAGCTAATATAATAATCTTTTGCTGAGGCAATAAAGCTAAATAAACATAGTAATAGAGTAAAAAATCCTCTCATAGGCTATTGTGGGTATTCTCCTAATTTGACTAACAAAAACAAATCTTTGACAAATGCTGCAAATTAAACGATAAATTTTAATATTTGGTATATATGTTAATTTTTCATGTAAGAATTTTTATTATTTGTTAATAATTCCTGAGATACTTTATTCATAGTTTTATGAAAGAGGTTTGACAGGTTATACCATCGACCATGTAGTTAAATGATTTATTTAAAGAAAAAAAGTTAAAGAAATTGCCGTGGTTGCCGAAGTAGGCTATTAGTGTGGACATTATCCTCTCAACTTAAATGGATCCAGGTATTAGTACCAGACAGATGAGGACTCCGATTTAATCGGGAAAGAGAACCCATGGTAAAATCCGCTTTAAGCCATCGGTGGATAATACCGGTTTTCAATTTTGACATTTTATTAATATCTTTACTCTGTAGTATGGTTGTATATTTTTGAAACACACTGCCAAAATATTAATAAACAACATATTAATATACTGGTCATGCTGCATCTTTAAAAATTTCTATTTGGTTTTCAACTTTTTAAAGAACTGCTAAACTTGAGTTTATTGTTATTCAAATACTAGTAATGTTATGAATCTAACTATAAAAGCTGACTTGTATCGTCATGAAGGTCTTTCCGGAGTTCGGGGATTTATAAAAGGTTGGTTTATCCCAGGATTCAGGTATACATATATCTTACGTAGAATGACAAAAAATGGCAGTTGGTTATTAGTTCGATTATTTTTCAGGTTGCTCAAAAGAAGGTACAGATTCAAATATGGCTTTGAAATTGATCCTAACGCCATTATCGGGGAAGGCTTTTATCTAACTAGTCATTGTGGCCCTGTTATTATTGGTCCAATCAAAATAGGAAAATATTGTAATATTTCTCATTCTGTAACAATAGGAAGATCATACAGAGGTGGCGTTCTTGGTCGTCCGGTTATAGGAGATTATGTATGGATTGGTCCCGGCGCAATACTTGTCGGGGATATAAAGATTGGTTGCAATGTACTTATTGCTCCCAATACATTTGTTAATTTTGATGTTCCGGATAACTCCTTGGTTATTGGAAATCCAGGTATAATCAAACCTAAAGAAAATCCAACAAAAAACTATATTAACAATATTCTGAATAAGTAAAAACAGATTAGCTTCCAGGGATGTGTTTTCAATCATGACATATTAATCAGCGAATTAAAATATTTCAGATAATAAAGAATGGAATAAGGATTATCCAATAATAAAACAGGCTAAGTGTTTCTTTCCATAGACTCAAGTTGCTGTTCCTGTAAAAATCTGGTTGATTAATCTCGGTAATTGGAATAATTCCAATGTCATATGATTTATTTAATACTCTTTTATATGTTATCCAAGTCCTTCTTGAATGAACTCCAAGTGACATAATATTTAAGCCCCTTATCTGGTATTCGGAAGTATCTATCCATCTTTTTACAGCGAGAGCACTTGCAAGGGTTCTGTTCATCCTCGTATTTTCAGCTGTTATGACAATAATTTTTGATGAATCAACCCCACTGGAGATCAGTTTACGTTTTTTTATCGCTGGGCTTGAGTCATAATCGCTGGGCATTCTGTTTTTATTGTCCAGAGCCCCGATATCATACACTGAATTGTTTCGGTAATGTATTTTGATTATTTCATTAAATATCAATTCTTTAACATAAAGGTTTCTGTCGCCGTAATCATCTAACATATCATTGGTAAACTCGATCATCAGCGAGTCAATTGATCCAAGAGAACCATACCATTTAACAGGATATTTTTGCTTTTTCATGCTGATGTTAAAATCAGAAATCAAAGAATCATTTACGTAAAAATTTATATGTGATTGGTAGATTCCGTCCATTTCACTAAATGCATCTATTTCAATTAGATGTTCTTCCTTTAAAGTTTCGTCTTTAAAAATCTGTCCGGGATAAAATATTAGAAATCCATTCATTCCTACAGTACAATAGTCAAGGCCGTAATGTTTTAGACCAGTCAGAATAATCAGATTATATGACTCTCTCTCAAACTCCTTTTTAGCAGAATCGATAGTATAACTTGGTAGCCATCCTTCAAGGATAACTGTATTGGCATCTACTCTATGAGATGGTGAGAGATATGTAACTAGTCTGTTTGTGCTGAAATTACCAAATAGCAGCATACCTGCGATGATTACCAATGTTAAAGTAAGAAATACTACAGGCTTTCTCAATTTTTTAATTTTCTTATTCAATATTATTCAATTTTAACCGTTCATCCAAAGTAGTTCTTTCAGTTTAATTTTCTAACTGATTCAGGAAATTTTTCTGAGAGGATTAAAATTTTCTTCCGGCATGGGGGTAATAAAAATTAACTGATTAATGAGATTCATATATTGTTTCTTTTTAGTATCAGCAAAAAAGCTGGAATATGAATTTATATGGCATCAATTATTACCTTTTTGAGACAGAATTATATTGATGTTAACAGTATGTTGTTCAATGATATTTGTTAATCGCTGTTGTGACTGACGGGGCGAAGCTGTATATTGTATTGCTATATCGCAAGCCGGATTCAATATTGAGGGAAGTTTTTTATTCACTTATTAACCACCAATAATCTTTTGAAAGCAGGATTTATCAAATCGTTTTTTACAGAAGGGCATGAGCGTAGCATTAAGGCCAAGAAGAATATTCTTGCATCGATCCTTATTAAAGGATTCAGTATTGGCATAAGTCTTCTTCTTGTACCGCTTACCATAAATTATGTAAACTCATCTCGATATGGTATCTGGCTTACAATAAGTTCTATAATTGGTTGGCTAAGTTTCTTCGACATTGGGCTTACTCAGGGTTTGAGAAACCGTTTTGCTGAAGCAAGAGCAAAAAATGAGAATCAGATTGCTCAGGTTTTTGTTAGTACGACTTTTGCAATCTTATCAATAATCTTCGCGACATTATGGATAATCTATTTGTTTAGCCATAGTTATTTGAACTGGTCAAATATTCTTAAGGTACCTTCGGAAATGAATACCGAAATATCCATTCTTGCTTTAATTGTTTTTACATATTTCTGCATTTCATTCGTGCTTAAGATTATTAACACGATTCTTCTTGCTGATCAGCAGCCAGCAAAAAGTTCATTAATTGACCTACTAGGCCAGATAATTTCCCTTATTTTTATCATGATTCTTGTAAAAACAACACAAGGATCGCTGGTGAAGCTAGGTATTGCTCTTTGTTTATCACCTCTGATTGTCCTCATTGCTGCCAATATTATATTGTTTGGAGGTCCTTATAGGGAATTCCGTCCTAAACTGTCATGTGTTAATTTTACTTATGCAAAGGATCTTTTCAATCTTGGATTAGTGTTTTTTTTGATACAATTTGCAAGTATCATTCAGTTCCAAACAGCAAATATCATTATTGCAAGGAACTTCAGTACAGAGGATGTAACTGCTTATAATATTGTTTATAAGTATTTTGGAGTTCTTAACATGCTGTTCGTGATTTTTATAACACCTTTTTGGTCAGCTTCAACCGAAGCTTATCAGAAAAAAGATATTGCATGGATTAGGAATGGGATTAAGCGCTATAATCAAGCTAATCTTTTATTTGTGGCCTGCGGTGTTTTAATGCTGATCTTATCAGGTCCGGTTTATGATCTTTGGTTAGGCAAAGGAAAAGTGATTATTCCATTCTCACTCTCATTTTGGGGATTTATGTATTTTAATGTTCTTATCTTCGGAGGCAAGTATGTCAATTTTCTTAACGGAATAAGTGCATTGCGGATTCAGTTTATCTCAAGTCTGATAAGTCCGTTCATTTATATTATTCTTGCAATGACTCTGATCAGATATTTTAAACTTGGACCAAATTCTTTGTTCATTGCTTCAATTATTGCAAATTTCAATGCATTTATCCTTGCACCTATTCAATACAACCAAATTATTGTCAAGAAATCAAAGAAACCAATCTGGTATAAATAGAAGATATTCATTATATTCATTATGACAAAGGTTGTTCATATTCAGAAATCAATTTTGTCTACTGGCAGAGCGCCCTTACGACTCCACAATGCTTTCTTAGAACATGGTATCGATTCGAAGATACTTTCGATGGATTTTGATGTTAATCTAACTGACAGAATAAAACAAACTTCACGGGGTTCAAGAATAATTGCCAGAGTCGATCAGTTTTTTCAGTCGGTTCTCACAAGAAAAATAGATTCGAAGTATGGTTTATATTCGTTTTTGTTTTTCGGAACAGATATTTCGAAAACTGAATTGATAAAACAAGCAGATATTATTTATGTACACTGGGTTCAGGGAGGATTCCTTAATCTATCTTCTTACAGGTGTCTTGCAAAACTTGGAAAACCAGTTGTTATTGTTATGCATGATATGTGGACAATAACCGGAGGATGTCATCATAGCTTCGATTGTAAAAAATATACAATTGAATGTTCTGACTGTCCGATGTTTAGTGGTAGGCAGATTTTTAACTGGCCTTTGCACGAGTTTCGTATGAAAAGGCGAATGTATTCCGAATTCTCAAATTTCTATTTTGTCTCTCCAAGCAAATGGCTTTATTCTTGTGCAAAGGAGTCAAAATTAACTAAAGATAAACCAGTGTACCACATTCCAAATATTCTGGATACAAGAGTTTTTAAATCGGTTGACAAAAGATTTGCAAGAAAGGTTCTGGGTCTACCTGAAGAAGGCATTATCGTTTCGTTTGGGGCTTTTTTTCTTTCAAGTGCCTATAAAGGGTGGCTGGAACTCTCTAGGGCTTTGCAGAAATTAAAAAAGTTATGGCCACAAGAGAATATTACCGTTCTGGTGTTTGGTGGTGGCTTCAATAGTAAGATAGCGGAACAGATTCCTTTTACTACTCGATTTATGGGATTCTTAAAGGATGAATATTCAACGGTGTTAATCTATAACTCAACAGATGTTTTCGTTACTCCATCATTAGCTGACAATTTTCCTACTACAGTACTGGAAAGTTTAGCATGCGGTACCTCGGTTGTAGGATTTAATATCGGTGGAATACCTGATATGATTCAGCATAAAGAAAATGGCTATCTTGCAGAGTATAAAAATGCAGATGACCTTGCCGCTGGTATAAAATATTGTATTGAAAATAATGTTAAAGGTAAGCTACATCAGGATTTTCAGGCAAGCAGATTGATTAAAAAACACTTAGACTTGTTTAGAGATATAACATAATAGATTATTCAGGGAGGCATGGTAAGTAGTTGGCACAACGAAATAAAGAATGGAACAGATCCTACAAGGGAAATTATGGTAAAGCTTTTGTGGATAGGTTTTATTATATATACTCTGGGGTATGTGACTTCTACAGCAGAGGCTATTAGCTATGTGGCGGGAAATTTCATTCAGGTGATTGGTCTAATGTGCTTCGTTCCATCTTTTGTATATTTGCTTTCCTGGAAATTGGAAAACAAATATCTATCAGTACTATTACTGATTTACATCTTGTGGATAATTGTAATACTCTTGCGAGGCATTAAGTTTGATTACGACACAATTAAGCAGCTGTTGTTTGACCCGGATGGAGGCATTTTCTTGTATCTGATTCCCTTGTTTCTTTTGATTCCTTTGACTCCTTCATTTTTGAAGAAAGTATTCTTTGTCATTTTAGTGTTGGGTGTTATTTATGTGATCTATGATATTGTTTTTATTAAAAATCTTATTTATGCAGGTGATAACATGCGAAGTCAGGCTATAATTGAGCGGTTTACTCAGTTTCTTAGTCTGCCATGTGGATACCTGATTATTACTAGTATATATCATCGGAAAAAGATAAGCTTGTTTGCTCTTTTTGTAATGGCTTTAACATTTCTCTTAGCAGTTATTAGAGCGCGAAGAGGACTTATGTTCATGTCATTGAGCATGATGATAGTTGCCATGGTGTTTTATCAGATAAACAATAAAGCTAAGGTTGTAAATATTGTGCTATCGTTCTTTTTTGTTTTAATTGTTGCCTTTGGTTCCATAAAGCTTTATGAAAACAATAGCAAAACTACTTTTAGTCTTATTACAGAAAGAATTGGACAGCAAACAAGAAAAGAAGTCGAGCATTATTTTTACCGTGACCTGACTACGAAGGATTGGATAATCGGAAAAGGTTTTAATGGCAAGTACTTTTGCCCTGGAGTTAATGAAGGCCCGGGGCGCATAAGCATTTACAGAACAGTTATCGAAACGGGATATCTGCAAATTATTCTTAATGGAGGATTAATCAGCCTTATCATTATGCTTCTTATAGTAATCCCTTCAATTATAAAAGGTATTTTCTATTCAAAAAATACTCTTGCGAAGGCTGTCGGTTGCTGGATTTTTTTATTCTTATTATACATGTATCCTGGTTCAATGACTGTCTTCTCTCTCTATTACATCCTTGTCTGGATTTCAGTAGGAATATGTTATTCTAAGACTTTATTGAACCTAACAGATGAGGAAATTGCCAAAGAATTATTAAGTAGAGATAAAATTGTCCAACGTTCAGGCTTTTAGGTTTACTGGAAGATCTCCCTAATAATTATAATTTCTGTTTAAATAATATGTCTTTACCAAGGATTCTAATTTTCGGACAACCGTTCAATAACTTCTCCGGAGGTGGTATTACTTTAACTAACCTTTTCAGAGGTTGGGAAAGAAATAAAATAGTGGTAGCTTATAAGGGGCACGGACTAATAAATGTTACAACTGATGTCTGTAACACATATTATCAGCTTGGCAGAGACGAACATAAGTGGATATTCCCTCTTAATTTAATTCAGAGGAAGTTCATTTCCGGTTTGAGGTCATATGAAAAATCTACAAAACTTGAGTTCAATACGATTCAGAAGGGGCTGAGATATAGATTGGTTAATAACTTCTTTTACCCGGTTTTAAAATGGCTCGGTTTCTTTCATTTTGCAGTCAGGCTTGAAATGTCAGAGAAGTTTAAAAATTGGCTCCATGAATATTCACCAGAGATTATTTATCTTCAGGTTGCTACCAGAGATGAAATAAATTTCGCCATAGAACTTATTGAATATCTTAATGTACCTGCTGCAATACATATGATGGATGACTGGCCTTCAACGATCAGCACCACTGGACTATTCAAAAGATATTGGTCATCAAAGATTGACAACGAATTCAAATCACTTCTTGATCTGGTAAAGCTTCACCTGGGTATAAGTGATGCAATGGCAATTGAATATGAGTCACGATATAAAAAAAGATTCTTTACTTTCCATAATCCAATTAATACTGAAAACTGGCTGAAGCATACTAAGACAGAATTCACTATTAATAAGGAAAAAATTAAAATTCTATACTCTGGCAGAATAGGAGATAACGGAATATCTGAATCATTGTTTGAGGTTGCTGGAGCAATAGATGCATTAAACGAAAGTAAAGAATATAAGATTACTTTACACATTCAGACCCCTTCTAAAATGAAACAGATTTTGAATAGATTGGGAAGTTATAAATGTGTTGTTTTTAATCCTTTTGTTGAATATAGACTCTTACCTGAGGTTTTTGCCCAGTCTGATATCTTATTGCTTGCAAATGATTTCAGTCTAAAGGGAATAAGATATTTAAAATACTCAATGCCAACCAAAGCAAGTGAGTACATGATTTCAGGCACTCCTGTTTTGATATATGCTCCGTCGCAGGCTGCTGTTTCGGAATTCTTTCGTTTAAATGAATGTGGTTACTGTATAACAACTCAGGGGCGTAATGAAATAATTGCAGCTATCAGGAGTTTGATTGAAGATGAGTCGCTAAGAAGAATGATTAGCCAAAATGCTGTATCTCTGGCCAAGGAAAGATTTGATGCGGTCAAAGTCAGCACAGAATTCCAAAAAATGCTAATTAATTTACAATAATCACTGAAGATATGTTCAAAGATAAAGTCCTTCTGATAACCGGTGGTACGGGTTCTTTTGGGAATGCTGTGCTAAAAAGATTTTTGAATTCAAATATCCGTGAAATAAGGATATTTAGCCGTGATGAGAAAAAGCAAGACGATATGCGTCAGCTTTATTTGAATGATAAAATCAAGTATTATTTGGGTGATGTGAGAAACTACGGAAGTGTAAATGGCGCCATGAAAGGAGTTGATTTTGTTTTTCATGCAGCGGCTCTTAAGCAGGTACCTTCCTGTGAGTTTTTTCCTGTAGAAGCAGTTAAAACTAATGTTTTGGGCTGTGAGAATGTTTTGAATTCAGCTCTCGAAAACAAGGTTAAGAAGGTAATAGTATTAAGCACGGATAAGGCAGTTTATCCGATAAATGCCATGGGCATGTCAAAAGCCCTCAGTGAAAAGGTGATGATTGCAAAGTCAAGGAACTTAATCAATACAGATATTGTTTTTTGCGGAACCCGGTATGGAAATGTTATGGCCTCAAGAGGATCAGTTATTCCTTTGTTTGTCGACCAGATTAAGAAAAGACTCCCGTTGACAATTACCGATCCAGATATGACAAGGTTCATGATGACGCTGGATGGAGCTGTGGATCTGGTAATTTTCGCTTTTAAAAATGGAAAACCTGGTGATATTTTTGTTCAGAAAGCTCCTGCAGTTACAATTGAAATACTTGCCAAAGCATTACTTGAACTCTATAAATCTGATAGTCAGATAAGGATAATTGGGACAAGACATGGAGAAAAGCTTTATGAGACACTGGTAAACCGTGAAGAGATGGCAAAATCAATTGATCTCGGTAATTATTATAGAATTCCTGCAGATACACGTGATCTAAACTATAATAAATACTTTAAAGAAGGGCAGACAGAAATCTCAAAAACGGGAGAGTATACCTCTCATAACACTAAGAGGATGAATATTGAAGAAATAAAAGCATTGCTTCTAGAACTGGATGAAATAAGAGAAGATGTTGAAAGATGATGATAAAATGTTGCCAGGCGGGGGGTGTATGGATAAATCAATAAAGATAATCCTTATTACTTCCGCAAACTTCCCAAGAGGTTCGGCAGCTGCTAATTTTCTAAACCTTTTTTGCAAAGGTGTTGCATTCTCAGGTGGCCAGATCGAGGTTTTTCTTCTAAAAGGATATTTTCTTGCAGAAAAAAAAACCAATGATTCAAGAAGTAATTTAACTGATTATGGGGTTAAGTATACATATTTAGGCCGTATTAACCGTTCTTCATACAAAATCATTAAGATTTTAAGCGACATTAAGGCTTTCTTTTCACTTTTCTATCTGCTTCTTTCTGATTGCAGGAATCGTAAGAGGACGACTATTTTTACTTACAATAACGAAATTCAGAATAGTTTTCTAATAAATATTTACTGCAGGATTACTGGCACAAAATTAATAACATTTGTTCCTGAGTTCTATGATATTTCTGAATTTGCCGGGGGGTTGCTAACGAAGATGCGCTGGTATGGGTTTCTTTTAACTTTTAACTACTTAAACCGGTTGGCTGATAAGTTAATTGTCTTTAGTTCTTATATACGAGATAGATACCTTGAGAAAGGTTTCCCCAAAGAAATGATAATGGTACAACCAAACTTAACCGATTTTGATTTTTGGCAGAATGAGTCAGAAAAAGTTGAGTTTACTTTAGGATATTGTGGCACACCTTACAAGAAGGATGGTCTTGAGGACCTTTTAAATGCTGTAAGCATTCAAAATAATAAGGGATGTAAAATAAATCTTCTTATTATTGGGGATGTAGTGAATGAAAAATCAATTATACCTGTTTTACAAGAATATTGCGAGAAACTAGGCATTCTGGAGTGTGTTACATTTACTGGTCTGATTTCTGTTGAGGAGGTAAAAGACTGGCTTGGAAAATGTAAAGTTCTGGTAATAACAAGACCATTAACTGTCCAAACAATGGCCGGATTCCCAACTAAGATTGGAGAGTATTTTGCTTGCCGCAAAATTGTGCTCTCAACCAAAATAGGTGATATAGGGATTTATTTTAACGATAAGGAAGAGATTGTTTTTGCTGAACCAGGGAATCCAGATTCGATATCCAAGGAAATCGACTGGATACTTGAAAATCCTGTTATGTGTTCCAAAATCGCATTGAATGGGTATGAAAAAGCGAAAACTCTTCTTGATTATAAAGTTAAGGTTCCTGAAATTCTGAGTTTTACCGGATGTAATAAATAATTCATAAGTCCTTACTTCCTATGAACAGAAAGATTTTAAGTGTGGGCCATATGGAGTTCCCATTAGGACAGGCTCAGGTTCAGCGACAACTTTTGATGGCTAAAGCGATTACTCTGGGAGGAAGAGATGTGACAGTGCTCTGTCGATATGGAATTTATAACCAGTCAGATGATTTAAGCCCTGAAGGAATTTTTGAAGGAATTCATTACATTTATTGCTCCGGAACAACAGTGAGATCTAAAAGTATTCTTAAAAGAAATTTTTTAAAGTTCAAAGGCCTGTTTAATGAATTCAGATACTATAAAAAGTATAATCGAAGTAATCAGTTGGAAGGGGTTATTGTAAGTACAAATAGATTTTATAACATTCTTTATTACTTTTTTTTGGGTAAAATTTTTAAAGTGCCAACTGTTGTTGATAATGTTGAGTACTGGAGTTCAATTAAATTAGCCAGAGGCTTTAAACGGTTTGATAAGATTTTGTATGATAAACACTATTTTCGGTTTGCTGATAAAATAATATGTATCAGTGATTTTCTTATATCCAAAATTCCGAACAGAATTAAGCACAAAATAGTCAAAATTCCAGTAATAACAGATTTTGATATATTTCAGCAAATGAAAAACAAGGAAAGGATGTTGAAAGAAAACTATTTCCTTTTTTGTGGGTCAGAAAACTATTTTGACATAATTGAATTTGTTATAAGGGCTTTTGAAAAAAGTGCAGATAGAACTAATATGTTACTGGTTTTGGTCACAAGAAAAACAGAAAAACTCAAATCAAGGCTAAGGAGTAGCCCTTTTGAACGGAGGATAATGGTTTTTGAAAGAATCCCTTACGTGAATCTCATAAACCTTTATTGTAACAGTGAAGCTTTAATAATACCCATGAGGAATACCGATCAGGACAAAGCCAGATTCCCCCACAAAATAGGTGAATATTGCGCTTCAGGGAAACCAATTATAACCAATCCTGTAGGTGAAGTTCTGAATTATTTTAATGCCTCAAATGCTTTGTTATGTGAATCATACGATGTTAACGCATATTCTAGGCAGATGATAGCCGTCGCAAATCATGAAGTAGACTCCAATTTGATTTCGCAGAATAGTTATAATACAGGTTTACGGAATTTTAATTATAGATCATATACAGAGACTTTGATTAATCTATTTTAATAATGAAAATCATCCAGGTTATTTATTCACTTGTGCCAGGAGGAGCAGAACGTTTTGTAGTTGACCTTTCAAATGAACTTGCACGTGATAATAAAGTTCTTTTGTATACATTAAGGGATGATTCCATTAATGATCATGCCTTTTATCTGGATAGCCTGAATAAACAAATTGAATATTTTAATCTTAAAATTAAACCAGGTTTTAAGCCTTATCTCATATGGCTGTTTTATAAGATTTTGAGAAAACATAAGCCTGATGTGGTGCATTGCCACCTGAACCTGGTCAATTACTTTTTCTTCTCGGCTTTGATTTTAAGAAAGAAGATCAAATTCCTCTATACTGTTCATAATCCACCATCAACTGAAGTCCAGTCTGAGGTTGAAAGACAAATTAGAAGATTTTTCTTCAAACATAAACTTTTTGTCCCGGTAGCAATTTCAGATGAGACAAAGAAATCATGCCAGGAGTTTTACAAATTATCTGAAATTGATGTAATATATAACGGGAGAAGAGATGAAGGGCCATCAGGAAAAACTGAAGAAGTAAAACACGAAATCGAATTACTCAAGAGAACAAAGAAAACTCTTGTTTTTTGTCATCTTTCGCGTTATGACAAGATTCAGAAGAATCAGATCATGTTAATCCGGGTTTTTAACAGGCTTATGGAAGAGGGATATGATGTTACTCTTCTGGTAATTGGAAGCGGATTTGAAGAAGCCTCTCAATTGAAGAATGAAGCTAAAAGTCATATTCATTTTCTTGGAGTTAAATCTAATGTCAATGATTACCTTTTAATTTCAGATGCTTTTTGTTTGAGCTCAAGTTTTGAGGGAATGCCAATTTCTCTTTTGGAGGCTTTTGCTTGCGGGTGTATTCCCGTTTGTACTCCGGTTGGTGGTATCGTTGACCTTGTTAAAAATGGAGTAACCGGATTTGTATCCAAATCAATTGGAGAGGATGATTATTACAATTCTTTACTACAGTTTATTAAGGAACACAAAAACATCAACAGGGAAAATCTTAAAAAGATTTTTTATAATAATTACAGCATTGAGCATTGCACTAAGCAATACATTGACTTATTCAAGATATGAGAATTTTAATCGCAAATAAATATTACTATCCCAGGGGCGGAAGTGAGATATACACTATTGAACTTGAGCAATTGCTTTCAAAAAATGGGCACGAAGTTGCTGTTTTTGCCATGCAGCATCAGGCTAATATTCACAATGATTATGAATCTTTTTTCCCCTCTGAGATGGATGTTAATAAACGAGACATCAGAAGCTTGTTAAAGTCATTGATCAGACCCTTCGGCTCCAGGGAGGTAAGGAGAAATTTCAAGGATTTTATCAGGACTTTTAAGCCGCAGGTGGTTCATTTGAATAATATTCATTCCCAGTTATCGCCTGCCTTGGCTATAATTGCACGTAAGGAAAAGGTGCCTGTAGTCTGGACTCTGCATGATCATAAGCTGCTTTGTCCCCGCTACGATTGTATTAGGGATGACAAACCGTGCGAATTGTGCTTTGACAATAGATTCAATGTAATTCGGTACAGATGCATGAAGAATAGCCTTCTTGCAAGTTGTCTCGCATATTTTGAAGCAATTTTTTGGAATAAAAAGCTACTTGACAAGATCACGGATGTATTTATCACTCCAAGTCTTTTCCTTATGAATAATATGGCTAAGGGAGAATATGATCAAAAGAAGATGAAAGTTATCCCCAACTTTATTCCGGATTCGAAATTGTCTGAAATTGGTAGTGTTAAGGATAACTATTATTGTTATGTTGGTCGTCTTTCAAAAGAAAAAGGAGTTGAGACTTTACTTAAAGCTGCCGCCCACTTGCCTCATTTTAGATTAATTGTAGTTGGTACCGGGCCCTTGGAATTTCAACTGAAAGAGAAATATGCCATGGAGAATATTAAGTTTGTTGGATTTCAAAAATGGCAGGACCTTAAATCCATTCTAGGTCAGGCCAAGTTTTTGACAATCCCTTCTGAATGCTATGAAAACAATCCTTTAAGCGTAATAGAATCTCTGTGTCTTGGCACCCCAGTATTAGGAGCCAGAATAGGAGGTATTCCTGAACTGATTAATGAAGGTATTAACGGTTATACTTTTACAAGCGGAGATCAGAAAGATCTTATCTCAAAAATCACATTAATGCATGATGGGGGGCAAAAATTTAATTATCAAAGTATTGCACAGCAAGCAAAGGAGAAGTTCTGTTCTGAATCATATTACCGTCAGGTTTTAAACATTTATAAAAATCTTCATGTTATTTAAGATTAGTAACGCAATTATTAAAATTATGCTGATATAAATTTTGAGCGGAAATTAACAGTGGATCAAGTTATGGGATAATCGAAACCGGTCGATATCAGAAGAATAATCTGAATAGTTGGGAACGATCGGAGTTAAATACTTAAATGTTTTAGTTCATTGTAGGTTATCCAAATAATTGTTTCTGTCTTTTGACGTTAACTTATAAGAAGCAGATACCGAGTCTGAGTAGAATGTTCAGTCGTATCGACATTCTTCTGTAAACAAAATACAACACCAACAGTTCTGTAAAATGAAACAAAATAGACATCTAACTTATCAAAGAATAATATAATAATAAATCTACTAATATGGGATCTAGAAGAGAGGTGCCATTACCTACAGATGTGTCAATTATAACTACTTATCGATGCCAGATGCGATGCAAAATGTGCAACATCTGGAAATACCCTACGGAAGAAAGCAAGGAAATAAAACCTGATGTTCTTGAAAAACTGCCCTCTTTGAAATTTATTAATGTAACTGGTGGTGAACCTTTCCAACGTCGCGATATAGAAGACATAATCAAAGTTCTTTTCACGAAAGCTCCCCGGGTTGTAATCTCCACATCAGGCTGGCACTATGACAGAATAATAAAATTGGCTGAGAAATATCCTAAGATTGGGATAAGGGTAAGCATAGAAGGTTTGTCTCAAAGAAACGATGAACTGCGTGGCAGAATAGGCGGATTTGATAGTGGACTTAAAGTCCTGCTAAAGCTTCGATCAATGGGAATAAAAGATATTGGATTTGGGATAACAGTGTCAAATTATAATTCTAATGACATGTTATGGTTGTATAGGCTTGCAAGAGAAATGAAATTGGAATTCGCTACAGCCACTTTCCATAATTCTTTTTACTTCCACAAGGAAGATAATAAAATAACCAATAAAGATATTGTTATACAGGATTTCGAGATGTTAATCAATAATCTGCTCCAAGAGAATAATCCTAAAAGCTGGGCAAGAGCTTTCTTTAATCTTGGACTTATTAATTACATTAGAGGTCAAAAGAGAATGCTGCCCTGTGAAGCAGGGCTTGCCAACTTTTTTATAGAACCATATGGAGATGTCTATCCATGTAATGGTCTTGAAGACGGAATTTGGAAGGAAAGTATGGGAAATATTAACGAGTATCAGACTTTCGAAGAGCTTTGGTATAGTGAACAAGCTCAAAAGGTAAGGGATATGGTAAGAATATGCCCCAAGAATTGCTGGATGGTGGGCACAGCAGCTCCGGTAATGAAAAAATATATAAAACATCCGGCATCCTGGATGATTAAGAATAAGTTGAATTCACTTCTAGGTAAACAGGTCTGTATTGATAAAATTCCATATTATTATGTTGGTCAGGATGTTTTGCAGGGCGATTTGAATTATTCAAGGATGGAGCCTTATACTGATACAAAAGGAGTAAAGCCTGACCCCGGGTTACCGCTTATAGATGAGTAAACCAGGCAATTAAAGACCTCAGGTTGATTTAATCTAATAGAATTGTCACATTATGAACAAAAAAAGGGTAGGAGTATTTACAATCTTACCGAATCGGGTTTTGTTCTTTTTTTTTAGCAAGCCAATGAAAACTTTTCTCTAGATCAACTTTTAAATATCGGTATTTCATGTGATGATGTCTTTCTCTATTACCTTTTATAACTGTGACAATGATGAAAATTGTGAGATCTTGGTATAAAAGCAGTCCATATTCAGAATATTTTGGGAAAACTGAAAAATCTTTACCCAAGTGGAGTTTTATCGGTTGAGGAACTTAAAGGCTATTTTACAATACATGACAAATTTTATCATGAGAAAAACATTTGGTTAATTTGTTCTGGAAATGTATTTCTCCGTATAATAGTTTTATTAAATCATATCCGGTGGTTAAATACATGATAATTCACGGAATTGGAACCTCGAAAGAATTCTACGACAAAGATGCATATGCCACTGGTGAGTACATATTCTGTACATCCAGAGATGTATCTGGTGATTTTATTGGAAGGGTTACCTATTGTTTTGATAAAGCAGTTTATGATATGGAATCCTTATATTTTCCATTTGACTCTTACAGAATGATAGATGAAAGCTATGATATTCTGATATCAAAAGGAGTCAAAAACGACCTTATTAAATCTGAAGGATATTTCTGAAATGAAAATAATTGTTATAGGGACCAGAGGTATCCCAAACTTTCAGGGTGGAGTTGAAACTCATTGTGAGGAATTATATCCACGAATTGTAAAGCTTGATCATCAGGTCTGCCTTGTTAGGCGAAAATGTTATGTGCCGGAGGGAGATAATCTTACTCATTACAAAGGAGTGCAACTCAAGGATATTGTTACGATCAGGAGTTTGACCACAGAAACGGTATTGCATACTTTTCTTGCTGTTTTATGGGCAAGATTTAAGGGAGCTGACTTGATTCACATTCATGCAGTAGGTCCGGCTTTATTCATCCCTTTAGCCCGATGCCTTGGGATGAAAGTTGTATTCACTCATCACGGTCCTGATTATAACAGAGCCAAATGGGGACCTTTTGCCAAAGCAATCCTTAGGTTAGGGGAAAGATTGGGGGCAACTTTTGCCAACGAAATCATTGTTATTTCAGATGTAATAAAAGATTTGCTTAGAGATAAATATGGGAGGACAAACACTAATCTTATCTTCAATGGTGTTTCTCCTGCGATTTATTCTACAAGAACTGACTATATTGAAAAACTGGGTCTTAAGCCAAGGAAATATGTTTTTACCCTTGGCCGGTTTGTGGAGGAAAAAGGATTTGATTACCTGATGGAGGCTTTTAGCCAATTGAATCAGAGTGAATATTCCCTTGTTGTTGCCGGTGATGCTGATCATGAGAAACCCTATTCAAAACATTTGAAAAAACTAGCCAGATTACATAATGTCATTCTTCCTGGATTTGTTAAGGGTGAGGAGTTGGTCCAGCTCTTCACTCATGCCAGACTATTCGTTCTTCCATCTTTTCATGAAGGATTGCCAATATCACTTCTTGAAGCAATGAGCTTTAAGCTTCCCGTTCTTGTGAGTGATATTCCGGCAAACAAACAGGTTGCTCTTCCGGATAATACTTACTTTGTTTATATCCTGCTCCTGTAACAACTTTCACATTAAATTATTTAATAGTTTGGATATCAATAGGTTTGTGTTATTCGCGGGAGATTCGAAGTTTAACAGATGATGATTTGATAGGATATTTTTCAAAAAAATAACAGTCCTATAGAAATTTCTATATTCTGCATTTTTCTTAGGCGAAGTTAACCAGTCGATCTTTCAAAAGCGTTTAACTTGTTGATTATTAACAATTAATATTTGTATTTTATTTTGATTATTTGCAAGGAAATCATTAAATTAGATAAATGCCTTTTAGAATGAAAGAAAAAATCCGAAGAATGCTGGGAAATTACCTCGAAGGCAAAGAATGTGATATGGTTAACGCAATTATATAGATGTAGTATTCAACTATGATGATAATTCTGAGGAGAATCGTTAATCATTTATCATATGTCTTAAATGGACCTATAGAAAAACTGATGTTGAAGTATCAGAAACAGTTAAGATAATACCAAATTAGATTTTTAATGACATTTCGTAAAGTCTTGATATTTGGCCAGCCTTTCAATGATTTTTCAGGGGGGGGTATTACTTTGAGCAATCTTTTCAAAGGATGGCCCTCAGATAAGATAGCGGTTGCATTTCTTGGCCATGGTTTATTTAATGTGACCACTGATATATGCAAAACCTACTATCAGCTAGGACGTGAGGAACACAAATGGATCTTTCCTTTCAATCTAATCCAGAGAAAATTTGAGTCAGGACTTAAGGATTTTAAACAATCGGGAGAGTTTACAGTTAACCATATTCAAAAAGGGCTGAGATATCGCCTGGTTAACGGTTTCTTTTATCCATTCCTGAGGTGGATTGGTGTTTTTCATTTTGCTTCACGATTATCCGTTTCAGAAAGATTCAGGAACTGGCTGTCAGAATTCAAGCCGGAAATCCTGTACCTCCAGGTCTCTACAAGGGAGGAAATACATTTTGCCAGTGAACTGATAGACATGCAGGAATGGCCTTCCGTTATTCATGTTATGGATGACTGGCCATCAACAATAAGTAACAGGGGACCTTTTAAAAAGTTATGGGCAAGGAAAATTGACATTGAGTTTAGGGCGCTTTTGGAAAAAATTGATTTGCATCTAAGTATAAGCGATGCCATGTCTGATGAATATCTTAAAAGATACGGGAAGACCTTTCTGCCTTTTCACAATCCTATAGAAACCGACGCCTGGCTGATTCATTCAGGAAAAAGGGTCTCTTCAGGAAATGACTGCATCAGAATCCTATACTCCGGTCGCCTTGGAATCGGGATAACGGATTCAGTGGTGGAAGTAGCCTCAGTGCTGGAATCGTTGAATAATGAGGGTTATAATATTAGATTTCATATTCAGACACCTACAAAGGAACCTATCATCCTTTCCCGCTTGAAAAAATTCAATAATGTAGTTATTAATCCCTTTGCAGATATAAAAGACATTCCCGGGATTTTTTCCAATGCTAACATCCTTGTCTTAGCAAATGACTTTTGTAAGGAGGGTCTTGATTACCTGAAATTCTCCATGCCAACCAAGGCCTCTGAATACATGATTTCCGGTACTCCTATCCTGGTTTACTCGCCGGAGGAAACGGCGGTCTCACGGTTCTTTACACAAAATGAATGCGGCCTTGTTGTTCCCAGACATGATCGTGAAGAGTTGTTGAAAGCATTCAAATTTATTATCGGCAATAAGGAATATCAGGAAAAAATAAGCCGGAATGCTGTACGATACGCGATGGATAAATTTGATGCCAAGAAGGTAAGAGGTGAGTTCCAGAATCTTATTAATCAATTATCCAAAAATAACAAAAATGTTTTCTGATAAAGTACTTCTGATAACCGGAGGAACAGGTTCCTTTGGAAATGCAGTCCTGAAAAGATTTCTGGATACAGAAATAAAAGAAATAAGGATATTCAGCAGGGATGAAAAAAAACAGGATGACATGCGTCAGTTTTACAGGAATCCTAAAATCAAGTACTACATAGGCGATGTGAGGAATTATGAAAGCATTAACAGCTCAATGAGGGGCGTGGATTATGTCTTTCATGCTGCTGCACTGAAACAGGTTCCCTCTTGTGAGTTTTTCCCTATCGAAGCTGTAAGAACAAATGTTCTGGGTTGTGAGAATGTCCTGAATGCTGCATTGGAAAACAATGTTAAAAGGGTGATTGTGCTGAGCACCGACAAAGCTGTCTATCCGATTAATGCAATGGGAATGTCAAAAGCCCTGAGCGAAAAGGTGATGATGGCAAAATCCAGAAATCTGGATTCCTCAGAGATGGTATTCTGCGGTACGCGTTACGGTAATGTAATGGCTTCACGGGGATCTGTTATCCCTTTATTTATTGATCAGATTAAAAGGGGTGGCCCATTGACAATAACTGATCCGAATATGACACGCTACATGATGTCGCTTGACGGAGCAGTAGACCTTGTTTTGTTTGCATACAGGAACGGAAGACCGGGAGACATATTTGTTCAGAAAGCTCCGGCTGCTACAATTGATGTGCTTGCAAAAGCATTACTGGAATTATATAATTCAAAATGTGATATCCGGATTATTGGAACGCGTCATGGTGAAAAACTCTATGAGACGCTCGTTAACAGAGAAGAAATGGCGAAAGCAGAAGATCTTGGAAATTACTATCGAATACCAGCCGATACAAGAGACCTGAACTACAACAGGTATTTTAATGAGGGAAGATCGGAAATCTCACAGATTGAAGAATATAACTCACACAATACACACAGGATGAGTATAGAGGAAACTAAAAAAATGCTATTGGAATTGGACATCATCAAAGAAGATATAGGGATTTGAGCTAATGAGGCTTGTAAGGAAATGAACAAACAAAAAAACATGGATTATCCAAGAGTATTGATTTTTGGTCAGCCATTCAATAAAAGACATGGAGGGGGAATTACCCTTACTAATTTATTTAAAGGCTGGGACAAGAGTAAAATTGCTGTTGCCGATTCAGGCCATATGATGTATGAAATCACAAGAGATGTCTGCGATACTTACTACCAGCTTGGTAAAGATGAATACAAATGGATGTTTCCGTTTAATCTGATACAGAAAAAATACAAATCAGGACTTAAAACATTTGATGAAAAGAATGAGAAACAGGGAAATGAAACCAAAAATGGGATAAGATATAAGATTGTAAACAGGATCTTTTATCCTTTAATGCAGTGGTTGGGGTTGTTTTATAGTGTAATAAGGATAAAGATGTCCGCGCAATTCAGGAATTGGCTGACTGAATTCAATCCGGAGGTATTATATGTTCAGGTTACAACACGCGAGTCAATTCTTTTTGTTGCCGAGCTGATTGACACTTTGAAAATTCCGGCTGCAATTCATTTTATGGATGATTGGCCTTCTACAATTGTTAAAGGAGGATTATTCAAAAATTACTGGAAGAAAAAAATTGATTCCGACTTGAAGAAACTGCTTGATAAAGTTGATCTTCATTTGAGCATAAGCGATGCAATGGCAGTGGAGTACAAAAAGAGATACGGAAAAGAGTTCAGGGCATTCCATAACCCGATTGACACAGCTTTCTGGCTTCCTCATACAAAAAACGACTTTTCAATTAATAAAGACAATATTAAAATTCTGTGTTCAGGAAGGATCGGACAGAATGGAATTTCCGAATCATTGATCGAGGTTGCCTCAGCTATAGATAAAATGAATGCCGACGGATTGGGAATAAGACTTCATATCCAGACATCAACCAGGGAAAAATCTATCATTAATCGACTCAATGAATTCAATTGTGTCGTTTTCAACCCGTTCGTCAATTACACCCAGCTTCCGGAGATTTTCTCCTCAGCTGACATTTTGCTGCTTGCAAATGACTTTGATTCAAAGAGTATAGATTATCTGCGGTATTCAATGCCGACAAAGGCATCAGAATACATGATTTCAGGCACTCCCGTACTTGTCTATACATCAGATCTCGCGGCTGTTTCAGTTTTTTTCAGTGAATATGAATGTGGTTATTGCATTTCAAAAAACACTGAAGAAGAAATTATAAAGGGGATAAAATTCCTTATTGATAATGAAGAATATCGAAGGAAAATCAGCAAGAATGCCGTAAATACCGCTCTGCAAAAATTCGATGCCTTGAAGGTGCGTGGTGAGTTTCAGAATTTGTTGTCCGCTTTAGCTGTAAACCAAAAAATTGAACATAACTTTAATGTAAGAATATATTGAGAGGGAAAAATGATAAGCCGGTTTTACGGGAAAATGGAAAATAATGCCAGAAACTAATCCCGAATCAGAAATTTACCGGAAACAAACGGTAGAAGGAAAGGCTCTGGTAAAAGTATTATGGACAGGCGGTTTTGATTCAACATACCGGATGGTTGAATTGTCACGGCATGATGTTATTGTTCAGCCGTATTACTTATCAGACAAAATCAGGCGTTCTAAAAATTTAGAGTTGCGCGCCATGAGCGAAATATCTGAAGATATCGAAAACGATCCAGGAACCAGATGCAGGATTCTTCCCCTGATTATTAATAAGGCATCGGAATTCAAACCTGACAGGAAAATAGTTGAAGCATGGAAAAGGCTTCGAAATTCTTCAAATATCGGAACTCAATATGTTTGGCTCGCTCAGTTCGCCAAATCAAATCCCGGTATGGAAATCTGTATTGAAAGGGGTTCCTCCTGCTCAGGAACCTCATATTGTATCAGGCAGAATGGGAAACTAAGGGAAATCAACGACAGTGGACTGATTTACAGGGTCCTGGATCAGGATAATTCAAATACGGATATTTTAGCGCTTTTCGGTTCAATGCATTTCCCCATAATTCATCTTTCCAAAATGGAAATGCTTGAAAATTACAGAAATATGGGTTTTTCCAAAGTGATGGAGAAAACATGGTTTTGTCATACACCTGTAAACGGGGAAACATGTGGAGTTTGTAATCCCTGTAAGCAAGCAATTGAAAAAGGACTTGGTTTCAAGGTCTCGGCTGCCGGCCTTAAAAGAAATGAACTGGAATTGAAATATCAGCGCTTCTTATGGTTCAAAATCTGGAAGAAATTCAGATACAGAATCTATGGCTATTGAAATGTCTTTAAAACAAGTCCGTTTTATATGCAGGATTAATTTTATCGAAACGTTATGAAATCGTTGCTGATACTTACCGACGAACAATCAGAATTTCTGGTTTCCAAAGCTGATTCCCGCGGCTATACTTCCATGGATATCAATAAAATAGCTGATTATTTCAGGGAGCGGGATTATTCAGTCAAAATATTAAAATTCAGTGAACTGAATCTCAGGGAGGATTACCGGGGTGTGTATGTCGTTTACCAGTCGTCTGAAACTCCCGGAGGATTTTATAAAAGATACATTGAAAGTATTGTGTACTACCTCGAGAAAAAGGGTGCGACAGTATTGCCAAATTCCGAATATCTAAAAGCTCATCATGACAAGGTGTTTATGGAGCTCATGAGATCACGGTTTTCAGATGATGCTCTCAAAACTCTGGAAAGCAAGCCCTATGGTTCATGGGTGGATGCATTGGGATATAACCTTGGCTTTCCGGTTGTAGTTAAGTCTGCATCAAGTTCAGCGTCTGCAGGCGTTTTTCTGGCCCGTAATAAATCCGAATTTGACAAGGCGATCCGAAAGGCAGGCAGGGTTATTATTTCGGACAATCTCGGTGATTATTTGAAAGGGTGGCTTAAAACTCAGGTGAAACGACTGATCAAGGTCTTTGATCCCGCGAAAGAGAAATATTACTGGAAATATAATACCACTCCTTTGAGTTTGCCCTTGATAGTCCAGCCGTTTGTTGAAGGCCTGGAAGGAGATTTTAAAGTTTTGTATTTCGGGGGCAAGTATTTCAGTATGTACAGGAGAAACCGGGAAAATGATTTCAGGGCAAGCGGAAGCGGAATGTTTCTTCAGGTTCCTGAAGAGAGATTCGAGGGTTTGCTTGGTTATGCGCGTAAAATAACACTGGAAATAAATTTCCCGATGATTGGCATGGATATCGGATTTGACGGTAAAAATTATCATCTTATTGAATTCCAGATGATAGACATGGGGCCTTCCGCTCTTCAGCATTCTCAATTCTGGCATGAATACAAAGACGGCCGCTTTGTAAGATATGACGGGAAATCCGATCTGGAGCTTGAATTCAGCAGATCTATCCATGAATTTATATTACAATTAGCAATTAACAATTAGCAATTAACAATTATTGCTGAAAACCTGAGGCTTTTAATGATCTTTGAATTATTTGAAGCCTGATTTCAATAGCCTGACTATCATTGCTTAAAATAAACATATGGACCTGATAATAGGAGGAGATCTGGCTCCGACAAAATCAAACTATTCCGTTTTTGAGCAGGGGGACATCGAATCCATAATAGGTGAAAAAATTCTGAACTGTATAAAAAATGCCGATTTCAGGATTTTTAACCTTGAAGTCCCGCTAACAGATGAGTTAAAACCTGTCCGGAAGGATGGACCCAATTTATTTGCTCCGGTAGCTACCCTTAAAGGTATAAAACAACTGAATCCCGATGTTCTTACCCTGGCAAACAATCACATTCTCGATCAGGACGAACAGGGCCTCCACGGTACAATCACTGAACTTGATAAATACGGGATTAAACATGTGGGAGCAGATGCAAATCTTGAAAAGGCCTCAATTCCCCTTGTATTGGAAAAGGATGGAATAAAAATCGGAGTATATGCATGTGCTGAGTATGAATTTTCAATTGCAGGTGAAAAAAGTGCAGGAGCCAATCCCTTTGATCCGCTCGAGAGTCCGGACCATATTTCAGCCCTGAGGGAGAAGTCTGATTTTGTTATAGTTTTGCATCATGGCGGTAAGGAACATTACCGGTATCCTTCTCCCGGCCTCCGGAAGGTGTGTAGAAAAATGGTTGACAAGGGAGCGGATCTTGTTGTTTGCCAGCACAGTCATTGTATAGGAGCATTTGAAAAATACAATAATGGCACAATTGTCTATGGGCAGGGCAATTTCCTTTTTGACAGGAATGACAATGAATTCTGGAAGACCGGACTTTTACTTAAGGTCTCTGTCAATAAAAATATGTCAGTTGAATTCCTTCCTTTTGAGAAAAGGGGAAATGGAGTTGAAATGGCTGACAATGAGATTGCCAAAGGGATCATGGATTCATTCCTGAAACGATCTGAACAAATTATGATACCGGGATTTGTAGAGTCGGAATTTGAAAGATTCTGTGATGAAAACGGACAATATTACATGGCTGTATTTGCCGGTATGGGAAAAATAATCCGCAATGTTGACAAGCTGGCTAACGGTGTTTTTACAAAGTTCCTGTATCGCGGAAGAAAGGCTTGTAATGTTCAGAACCATATTGAGTGCGAGTCGCAGCGGGAAACAGTTATCGGCTACCTTAACAAGAAAAGACTCGGAAAATGAGTCAGGTGATAAATCATACGGCCTTGTTTAAAGGACTTGTGTATTACTTGCTGCCTTTCAAAATACTGCAAAGGGATTCCCGTTTTAACGATAGTATAAATAAGCAAATCAATGAAAGCATTGATAAACCGAATTTCTGCTTTTTCTAATCCGGGGGAAATTTACATGCTTGATAATGACTTGTTAATGAATATATGAAACCCATAAAACCTGATGAACCCCGTTATAATTTTCTGCAAGACACTGGCGATAGGAGGGGCTGAAAAACAAGCTCTTACTCTGGCAAAACTATTGTCGGATAAGGGCGAAGACGTACTTCTTGTCAACTGGTGCGGGAATATTATTGATCCCAGAAATTCGAAGTTCATAAATGATAATTCAATTCATTATATCGGATTGCAGGGAAATGGAATAAGTAAATTCCGGAAGTTTTTGAAGATCATTGAAAATCGAAGATCAGCCATTATACTTTCCTACCTCACCCTTGCGAATGTAATTTCGGGTTTGACAAAACTGTTCTGCAGGGACATAATTTCAATAGGGGGAATAAGGACTGAAAAACTGCCTTTCTACAAGTTCTTGTTTGAGAAACTGGCTCATAATTATCTTAACGATGCCACGGTATTCAATAACTATTCGGCAAAGGATAAATTTGAAAGGCGAGGATTTAAATCCGGAAAGATTTTCGTTATTCATAATGCCACACGGGTTTATAAAGAAGGAGAAAAAGAAGACAGGGGAAAAGATAAAATTATTATATCGGTCTCGAGGTTTGTTAAACCAAAGGACTTTACCACTGCACTTTATTCAATAAAGGAAGTTATTGAAGCCGGCAGGGGAGAAAACCTAAGGTATTATATAGTCGGCTATGGCCCCCTGGAAGATTATATCCGATCTTTAATAGTTTTCCTTGATCTCAAGAAACACGTGGAAATACTGATAAAGCCGGAGAATATTCCGGAGATCCTGCATCACTCGGATATATATCTCAGTACATCACTGTTTGAAGGTTTGTCAAACTCTATAATGGAAGCCATGAGTGCAGGCTTGCCTGTTATCGGAACAGATGTGGGTGATAACAGGTATCTTATCGAAGATGGTTATAATGGTTTTATTGTCCCTTGCATGGACGTTCAGGTTATAACTGACAGGATTCTTTACCTTCTGAACAATGAAGAAATTAGAAAGGAGTATGGAACAAACAGCAGGGAAAAGATTGAAAAGGAATTCTCGGAAACGGAATTGATGAAACATTACTACGAGTTGTTTACAAGACTGGGGATTTATAAAAAAGAGATCGTTTAAAAAGGGATCAATAAATTGAAAGGAAAGCTTAAAATAGGGTTTCTGATTTCCGATGAACTTGTTCCTCAATGGGAATATGATCTGGTATATAAAGTGTTGAACTCGGAATATGCCGGAATAGAGTTGCTTATATTTTCTGATCAGGAAAATGTTCGGCATGATAAAAGCCGGCCGGCAGGCTTCATTTTCAGATTGCATAATAAGCTTGACAGCCTGTTGTTCCCGGGGAAAGACAATTTCGCTGTAAAGAAAAACATTCTTGAACTGACAGGAGATGTGAGGAGAGTGAAACTTGAAAATACCAAAGACCGGGAATCCATGGGCAAAACCAACAGTGCTTTTGCTGAAATACGGGACCTGGGTCTTGATGTAATAATAAAGCTCGGTTATGGCCGGATAGATGAAGAACTGGCAGCTATGTCAAACTACGGACTTTGGACATTCCCAATGACCGCATGCGACACAGAATCTGCCGATACAACCGGTTATTATGAAGTAATAGAAAAGAATCCGGTGACGGTTTCGGGGCTGAATGTTATAATGGGTATGGGGCAAAAACCAGTTGCCCTGGCAAGGGTCACGGAGTCAACCTGTTCCTATTCAATAAGTTTGAACCGTGAGAAACTTTACAGAAGGGCTTCGCTCTTTGTCCCCAGGATCTTAAAGGGTATATGGAATTATGGTCCGTCTTACTTCCAGGGGATAGTAAATAAATCAGAAATTCAGGATATTGCACTGACTCCTCCTTTGACTCCGCCCTCATTTTTAGAATCTACGGGCAATCTCTTTAAAGCTGTACTGATTCTCTTACAGCAGATACTGAAAAAAATTGTCTATACGGATCCATTTACCTGGACATTGCTTTACCAGTTGGAGGGCGATAAGGATTTTGAAACCTGTTCCTTCAAAGATTTTAAAAAACTTATACCGCCCGGGGATCGATTCTGGGCTGACCCTTTTGTTCTTAAAAGCGGAGACCGTTACTTCATCTTTGTCGAAGAATTTATTTATAAGGCTAATAAGGGACATATTTCAATTCTTGAAATGGATCTCAACGGATGCCTGCTGGGTACAGGCAAGATTATTGAAAACCCTTATCACATGTCTTATCCTTTTGTTTTTGAGAGTGATGGTGTCTGCTTCATGATTCCGGAAACAGGAGGCAACAGATCCATCGACCTGTACAGGTGTACTGAATTCCCCTGGAAGTGGGAATTCGTGAAAAGCATTATGAAGGATATCAATGCGGTCGACACGACTCTATTCCGGTATGAGGGGAAATGGTGGCTTTTTACTCTTATCGACAAGATAAACAGCAGCCTCGCTGTTAGTCCGGAATTGTACCTGTTTTATGCCGACGATTTTCTCGCGGATAACTGGATCAGCCATCCCATGAACCCTATAGTTACCGATGTAAGACTTGCAAGACCTGCAGGAAAAGTCTTTATCCGGGATGGAATAGTTTACAGGCCATCACAGGATTGTTCGGGAAGATATGGAAACTCATTTGATATAAATGAAATCATCACTTTGACCACGGACAGTTACAAGGAAAAGCAAATAAAGAAGATCCGGCCTGATTGGGATCCGACTCTTAAAGGAACTCACACTTTTAATCAAAATGAGGGGTTTACAATAATAGATGTGTATAAATTAAGAAGAAGGTTTATCCGAAACCTTTAAAAAGCTATGGAAGAAGAGAAAAAAATAAATCTTGTTGTGTTTACCCGGGAATATCCGGTTGGAATGGCAAGTACCAAAAGGATTCAGCATTTGTTGGACTATTTGAAAAGCAGGGATGTAATGATAAAGATCCTGGCTTTCAGAGGTAATCTTCCGCAACCGGAAATGAATGGAACATATAACGACATTCCCTATCAGAATATAGGCCATGGCATTAAATTGTCCTTCAGCCAGACAGGCAAAGTGTTATCATATTACATAAATGGTTTTAAATCAATTGCACAAAGCAAAAGGAAAGGCTGGAAAAACATAGTTTATAAGGCAGGTGGATTAAATATAGAAAACATACTCTTTTTCATCTGGGCTAAATTGCTGGGTTATAAAATGGTGATGACCATAGAGGAAGATTATAGTTTTTTCAGTGATAATATAAAATTGATTTCCCGTTTCAAATTCTGGACAACCAGGAAACTGGATTTTTTGAACTGCAAATGGGCTGATGAAATAATAGTGATATCATATTATTTAAAGAATAAGTACCAGAAAAAGGGAGTTTCCAATATCACCCTCATTCCAATTACAGCCAGGATTAATTTCAATGATAATAAAAAAACCTTCAATAAGCCGCTTCAGGTAGTGTATGCCGGAACATTCGCGGATAAGGATGGTGTAAATGATATTATCACTGGATTTCTGGAGTTCAAAAAGTCGTATAAGGAAGCCATTCTGATACTGACCGGGAAGAGTGCCCAGCAGGAAAAGTATAAGGAAAAATACAGGAATGAGAGTGATTTGCTGTTTAAGGGCTTTGTGGAGGATAAAGATTTCTATCCCTTGCTGAGGGATTCTGACGTACTGTGTATGTGCAGAACAGAGTCAGGTTTTGCCAATGCAGGTTTCCCCTTTAAGCTTGGTGAGTATCTGGCAACAGGAAATCCGGTTATCTGTACTAAAGTAAGTGATGTGGAATATTACCTGGATGAGAATGATGTTTATCTTATTGAACCAGGTAAACCACAACAAATAACCGGGGCCCTTCTCAGCATTGTCAACGATCCGGATAAAGCCAGGGCCAGGGGAATGAGAGGCCTGGAAAAATGCCGGAAATATTTTTCAGCGGAAACTAACGGCCAGATATTTCTCGATGTGCTGAAAAGAATGTGATTTTATTTACTCTTTGTTCTATGCGAATATTAATATGCTAATGACGGATTTGTTTTTATCATTTTTGATAACCTTGTGCCTCAATGAGTAAGAAAGTTTTGATTACAGGTGCTGCCGGTTTTATAGGCTCCAGTCTTGCCGATGATCTTCTGGCAAAAGGTTTCAGCATCATGGGTATTGACAATTTTGACTCATTCTACACGAGAGATATAAAGGAAACGAACATTTCAAATGCTCTGAAACATAACTTATATTCTTTTCAGGAGGGGGATATACGGGACATGAAATTTCTTGACAGCTGCTTTTCCGGTTTCAGACCTGACATTATTATTCATCTTGCAGCGAAAGCAGGTGTGAGACCATCTATAAAGGATCCGGCTTCCTATTATGACGTCAATGTCAATGGAACCCTGAATATGCTCGAAGCAATGAGAAAGAACAAGATAGGCCGGATGTTGTTTGCATCTTCATCATCGGTTTACGGAAACAATAAAAAGATCCCCTTTGCCGAGTCGGACAATGTTGATTTTCCGGTTTCTCCTTATGCTGCATCAAAAAAAGCATGTGAACTGCTGTGTCATACATATCATCACCTTTTTGACATGGATATATTCTGTCTGAGGTTTTTCACGGTTTACGGCCCCAGACAAAGACCTGATCTGGCAATCAATAAATTTACCAGGGCCTTGCTGAACGATGAGCCGATAACTTTGTTCGGGGATGGAAGTACTTCACGGGATTACACTCATATCAGTGATATTTTACAGGGAATCGGGCAGGCTATGGAAAATCTTAAAGGATTTGGGATATTCAATCTTGGTGAGTCAAATGCAATATCACTTAAGGAACTGGTTGCCCTTCTTGAAAACAGTACCGGGAAAAAGGCAGATATAAAATATCTTCCAATGCAGGATGGAGACGTGTTACGAACTTTTGCAGATATCTCAAGGGCAAAAAGCGTACTTGGTTATAATCCTGTTGTAAACATAGCCGATGGGATTAGTAATTATGTCGAATGGGTAAGAGTTAATAACAGAAACTTCTGAAGGCATTGAAGTACCATTAACAGGATTAAGATAACAACTTGCGGGATGCTGGGCATAGCAATTTTATGTAAGACCTTATTGAAGGGCGGGGCTGAAAAACAGGCCCTCATACTGGCAAAGTCATTGCAGGAGAAAAATATTGATGTTTGCATTGTAAACTGGTATCAGGATAAGATCGATCCCGAAAACCTGAGGTATATCCGGCAAAATGAGATCAGATATTTTCCCCTCAATGGAGGATTAATCTCAAAGCTTTTCTCACTGAAGCGATTATTGGAAAATGAAAATTCCGGCTATATAGTATCATACCTCACTCTTGCAAATATTGTTGCCGGAATAAGCAAACTGATGGGCAGTGATCTGAAGACAATAGGAGGGATCAGAAACGAGAAACTGCCATACTATAAGTTCGTACTCGAAAGATTCGTTCATAACCATGTGAATGATGTTACCGTCTTTAATAATTATTCAGGTAAGGAAAAGTTTAAAAAGAGAGGTTTTAACCCTGACAAGATACATGTTATCCAGAATGCCATCGAACTTGACAACAGGCAGGCAAAGGAGAATGAAAATCATGGAAATTCCGGAGAATCAGGTAATTCGGGAAAGGAGATAAAGATAGTAACTGTAGGGAGGTTTGTGAATCAGAAAGATTACCCGACTGCCCTTAAATCATTCAGGCTTCTCAAGGACAAATGCAGTACTACAAAATTAAAGTATATTATAATAGGCTATGGCCCCCTGGAAAGTGAGATAAGATCGCTTGCCAATGAACTTGAAATCACCGGTGAAGTCCAAATAATGATAAACCCTCCGAATATACCGGAGATACTCAGAAGCAGTGACATATTTCTGAGCACATCATTGTTTGAAGGGGTATCAAATGCCATTATGGAGGCGATGGTAGCCGGTTTACCCATAGTGGCAACGGAGGTTGGAGATAATAAATACCTTATCAGGAACAGCTTTAACGGATATCTTGTACCTTGTAAGAACATAGGCCTTGTTGTCCAAAAACTTGTCTATCTCTGTGAATCTGAGGAAAAAAGACTTACCTTTGGAAAGAACAGCCGGCTTATCCTTGAAAGGGATTTCTCCATGTCCCTTTTGGTTGAGAATTACATAAATCTTTTTAAGAGTTTAGGGGGAGAGGAAAACAAATGAAAGGAATGAAAATCGGAATAATTGGAACAAGGGGATTCCCGGAAGTTCAGGGAGGAATTGAGACTCATTGCATGGAGTTGTATTCAAGGATTGCCAGAAATGAAGATGTCATTATTACAGTATACCGGCGAACTCCCTACCTGAATGATACAAACAAAAATGCCGGGTACAAAAATATCAGATTTGTCGATATCCCTGTTCCCAAAAGCAAAAACTTTGAAACTCTCCTTCATTCATTCCTGGCAACTGTTCACGCGTTGTTTCAGGGTTTTGACATTGTGCATTATCATAATACAGGTCCGGGTTTCTTTATGCCTCTTTTGAAAATAACCAGGGCAAAACTCTTCTTCACATATCACAACGTGAGTTACTCTCAGAAGAAATGGAGCCGTTTTGCCAAATGGTTCCTGAGTACATCCGAGAAGGTCAGTATGAACTCTGCCGATCACGTGATTTTTATTTCCGAAGTTATCAAATCTGAGATGCTGTCAAGATACAGGATTAAGAATCATCGCGTGATCGCTAACGGAGTAAATATCCCGGTTAAATCGGTAAAATCCGATTTTATCGATTCCCTGGGACTTCAGAAAAAGAAGTATGTTTTGGCAATCGGAAGGTTTCTTGAGGAAAAGGGATTTGATTATCTGATTCAGGCCTTTGTGAAAACAGGTCTGAAGGATTATAAGCTGGTGATTGCTGGCGATACCGATTACCCGACCGAATATTCCGACAGGCTAAAAGCTCTTGCCGTTGAAAATGGAGTGATTCTTACCGGGTTTATAAAAGGAGAGCAGCTTAATCAGATTTTTACATGGGCAGGCCTGTATGTAATGTCTTCCTTTGAAGAGGGATTACCTATAGCCCTCCTTGAAGCAATGAGTTATGACATTGATGCCCTGGCAAGCGATATCCCTGCTAATCTTCAGGTTGGGCTTAACAGTGATGATTATTTCAAGGTGGGTGACGTAGATGAGCTGAAGGAAAAAATAATAAACAAAATCCGGTCGGGAAAGGGAAATGACTTCAGGGAAATCCTGAAACAGCGTTACAACTGGGATACGATTGCACAGGAAACTTACAATGTTTACATAAACAATATCAATTAATATGAAACCCGCGTGTGCCAAATGTATAAACATCTATTTATTTAATTTTCAGTCATGTGGGTTTAAAATTAAAACTATAGTATGATGAAACTAAGAGGAGGCATAATTGGTCTTGGAAAAATGGGTCTTTCCCATGCTGCCATCGTGGGCCCTCATCCTGATGTCGAGCTGGCAGCCGTCTGTGACACGTCTTCGTTGATCCTGGATGCTTTCAGGAAATTCTCCGATGTAGCTTGTCACACCGATTACAAAAAAATGATCGATAGTGAGAAACTTGATTTTGTAATTGTTGCCACACCGACTCGATTTCATTATCCCATTGTTAAATACGCTCTTGAGAAAGGGATACATACCTTCTGCGAGAAACCTTTCAGCCTTTCAATCAGTGAAGGAGAAGATCTGGTAAGAATTGCCGGAGAAAGATCGCTGGTCAACCAGGTGGGATACCATAATCATTTTATCGGTACATTCATTGAACTCAAGAGATGCGTCAGGGAAAATATTATCGGTGAGCTGGTGCATTTCACCGGCGAAGCCTACGGCCCGGTTGTAACAAAGGAAAAGGGGGGAACATGGCGCTCGAATCCTGAAGAGGGAGGAGGCTGTCTTTTTGACTATGCTTCACATGTCCTCAATTTAATCCAGGAGATTGTCGGTAACCCGGTAAGCGTAAAAGGCACTCTGCGGAAGAAGATCTATTCGAGGGATGTAGATGATGCGGTCTATTCAATGCTGACACTTGACAGCGGTCTGACAGGAATCCTGTCAGTGAACTGGAGCGATGAAACTTACCGTAAAATGTCCACATCACTTACTTTATTCGGCAAGAAAGGCAAAATCATTTGTGATGCAACTGAAATAAAGATTTATCTCAAGGAAGCAAATCCCAAAGAGAATCTTGAAAAGGGATGGACAATTAAATATATAACCGAATTCGCTATCCCTGTGAATTTCTACCTGCGCGGCGAAGAATACAGTGCACAGATCGACAATTTCATCAGCTGCATAATAAACAAGAAACAGAGTGATGTTAATACTTTCAGTCAGGCATTGAATACTGACAGGGTTATAGATTTGATTATCGCGGATTCAAAAAGTTAAAAAAACAGTTATGGACAAAGTATTATTCGGTGATAACCAGTTTTTCGCGGTTAACCACCTTTCAGATGAAAAATCACGCGCACAGGCTATCCGCTTTAAGGATGATTCCGCCATTATCAGGGTACTTGACCAGGCAATGGAAACCGGCATAAACACATTTATGTGTACCACTCACGACAGGATAGCAAATATAACAGAGCATATGAGAAACAATCCCGAAAAGTACGGGAATTTCAATATCTTCCCCTGTATGCCCTATGCTCACAAATATGCCAATGCAGTAACTGATCTTGGGATTGTCGGCACAATCAAGCAATATGTTCCGGGGAATATTTTCAGTACTTTTACCAAAGGAGGTGTTGCTTTTCTCAGGAAAGACTTTATTGGCCTGATGGAATTACTGGTGGATGCCGAGCTTAAAATGTTCAAGGGAATCAATACCCCTGTCATTTTCATTCAAAATGTCGTTGTTGATATGATCCTTGGACTCAGGATGCTGGAGGTTTTCAAGGCATACGATTCCTATATCAGGAAGAAGTACAACTGCGAACCCGGATATATTACAATGAATATGCCGGCCCTGTATGATGCCTTATCCTCCGTCGGGATTAACAATCCGATAATATGCAGTTCAATAAACAAGCTCGGATTCAGAATGTCGGGAGGTAAGGAAATCTATGAGAAATATCTTGCTGAAAAACAATTCCGCCCTATTGCCATGCAGGTTCTGGCAGCCGGAGCTCTGAAACCAAAGGAAGCCATAGAATACCTTGGCAAATTCCCGAAAATTGAGTCTGTACTTTTCGGCGCTTCTTCAAAGAATCACATACAGGAGACAAAAGACCTGATTGAAAAAATTATGACAAATTAGATTTAACACCCGTCGAAAAAGATTTTTACTTTAAATTCTGTCAGGAATGGATTTTTTAAGAGGAGTCTGGAACAGCATTTTTAAATTGTACCTGCTGAAATGCAGTGATGCCAGAAGGGTAACATACCTTCGTAAACTGGGCATGAAAATAGGGGAGAGGTGCAGAATACGGACAATGAAGTTCAGTACAGAGCCTTATCTTATTGAGATCGGTGATCATGTCGCAATAGCTGCAGGAACGGAATTTATTACGCATGACGGTGCCAACTGGGTTTTTGAGGATGACGTTGATGGTGGCGGTGTTTTTGGAAAAATCGTAATCGGGAATAATGTATTCATCGGGATTAACTGCATTATTCTCTCCCATACCTCAATTGGAGATAATTGTATCGTGGGAGCAGGAAGTGTTGTACGGGGTAAATTTCCTGAAAATTCGGTTCTCGCAGGTAATCCAGCCCAGGTCGTATCAAAAACTGGTATTCAGAGGATGCTTACAAAACAAAGCCCCGATTTGCTAAAAACCAAAAACTGTACGGTTGCCCAGAAAGACAGGATGGTAAAGGATCACTTCGGAATAAAATGACCTGATATACCTGAGATCAGGAATTTATTTAGGCAACATAGCCGCCTTTTCATCCGTGTCGATAAGTTCAATATTTATCCCGTACTTTGCCCAGAGAAATGCTATGTCATGATTGTTGAATGCCTCTCCGGGCTGAGGTGAGACCAGGGTTTTCAATCCTTTGTCCTTCAGGCTTTTCATACCGCTTTCCATGTCTTCACATCTGAAACACAGATGATGAAAACCTCCTCCCCGGGTAACGAAGTTCAGCAGGGTCCTGTTGTCTTCCAAAGGCTCGATCAGCTTTATTAGAAGACTTCCTTGCTTTTCAAGAAATACGACCTTTACTTTCTGCAATGAATTGATGACAATGTCCGTCATCTGCCGGTATCCGAATACTTCTTCCCAGTAACTGACACCTTCCTCAATATTCTTTACCGCGAAACATATGTGATCGATTACCATATCAGAGCTTGCCTTTGATCTTTTTTCCGGTTGCACTGATGACAAGTTGCTCTTTCAGCTCGAAGATTTGCGGTACCTTGTAAAGGGCAAGATGCTTTGTGCAATGGCGCTTGATCCTTTCCAGCATCTGCTCCTTCCCGTTGTCGGTCCTGATGACTATTGTTGCCTTCAGCGCTTCTCCCTGTATCTCATCATCCACGCCTTCGACAGTACAGTCAACCACTTCCGGTATCTCAAGAATAACTGCTTCTATTTCCTTAGGGCTGATCCTTTTCCCTCCAACCTTGATAATTTCCTTCTTTCTGGCGGTCAGGTAGATATACCTGTCTTCATCCACCGTACCCAAATCACCGGTATAGAGCCAACCGTTCCTGATAACGCTCCGCGTTCCTTCTTCATCCCCGAAATAACCAAGCATGATATTGTCTCCCCGGGCAATTACTTCTCCGGTTTCCCCCGGTTTTATAGGCTCTCCTTTTTCATTAACCACCTTCAGTTCAACCCCGGGTATTCCTTTGCCCATGGATCCCTTCTTGGCCTCATACAGTTCAGGCGGCAGGTATGACAGTCGGGCTGTCGCTTCAGTTTGCCCGTACATCACAATAAAGGTGATCTCAGGATGACTGTTCCTGAATTCATCGATGAATATGGGAGCTAGTTTACCCCCGGCCTGTGTTACATACCTCAGATCGGGGAAAGAGGTGGTTTTGAAATTATCGGATTTACGCAGGAGTATCTGAAAATGGCTCGGGACACCGGCAAAACCTGTGCATTTGTGTTCTATCATGTCTCTTATAACACCTCCGATGAAAATAAAGGAGTTGTTTAAAACAATTGATCCTCCCACGCGAAGATGGGTGTGGAGCAATGAAAGTCCATAGCAATAATAGAATGGCAGTACAACAAGCATTCTGTCATCCTGTCCAAGCTTAAGGTATGTTATGATTGACTCGGTGTTCGCTATCAGATTCCTGTGTGATATCATTACTCCTTTCGGAAC
>Ga0302241_1000438_pt1 | contig 38645 bp, 31 predicted proteins | sample AAG_UR_Arg_MG_FD_193532 | JGI IMG/M metagenome (GOLD analysis project Ga0302241, IMG submission 193532) | Enriched activated sludge microbial communities from anaerobic digester in WTTP, New Holstein, Wisconsin, United States - AAG_UR_Arg | ecosystem: Engineered > Bioreactor > Anaerobic >... | reverse complement strand
CCCTCGAAAGGTCTGTATCCGGTAAATAATTCATATAAGATAACACCGAGAGAATATAGATCAGAAAGGTGATCAACATGGCTTGACATTGACTGTTCAGGAGAAATATATGCTGCTGTTCCTATTATGGTATTAACTTCTGTAAGATTAGTAGAGGAACTGATTCTTCTGGCCATTCCAAAATCCATAACCTTAGCTCTACCGCTTTTACTGACAATTATATTTGATGGTTTCAGGTCACGATGGATAATATCCTTTGAATGAGCATATCCTATGGCATCACATATATCAATTGCTATGGCAATAGCTTTTTTAAAGTCCAATTTTTCTACAAATAAAAGCTTATCAAGGGTAATACCTTCTATGAAAGGCATAACAAGATAAGGGACACCATTATTTTCACCAATATCATGAATCTGCACTATATTTGGATGGTCAAGACATGCCAGTTCCCTGGCTTCACGGAAAAATCTCCTTAATGGCTGGAGAGCAGAGGAAATTTTCTTATTTTCAAGTAAAGAAGGCCACAAAATTTTTAATGCCACAGTTCTTCCTAACCAGGTATCACGACACTTTAATACCCTTCCCATACTTCCTTCACCAATCCTGTCCAATACCTGATAACGCTTACTGAATAACATATTTATTCCATCCATACAACAGCTTTATCACCTAAAAGACTGGAGACTTCCTGTTCTATACATCTCGGAGATGCCCAGTAGTCCTTACCTAAAGCTACCAACCTCTTTTCTATACCTTTTTCCAGATGAATATATACAGGCTGTTCACTTATTTGAGAGTGCAGACAGGACTTTAACAGCTCCAGTTGTTTATATTCCATAGTATCAAGTAAAACTTTGATATGTATTCCCTGATGTCTGCTCTTTATCCTGTTAGAATCATTACCTTTATCAGGAGTAGCATCTTCTTTTTGAAATTCTTCTATCTTTTCTGCAATAAAGCTTATTTTCAACTGCTTATCTCTTACTTCCTCTTCTTCTTCATCATAAGTTCCTCCAAACTCCTCTATCTTAACAATACCGGAAATCAATAATATATTATCTTCCCTCAAAAGATGACCGTATTCCTTATAACATTTCGGGAAAACAATAACTTCTATCTCTCCTTCAAGATCTTCAATGGTAAGATAAGCCATAGTTTCCTGCTTCTTTGTAAGATTCTTTCTGGCCTGAACCAGAAGACCACCTATGATAACTTTTCTTCTATCTCTAATAAGAGGGAGCTTATCACTGGTGGAAGTAATGAGTGATTTAAGCTTACTCTCATAGGGGTTAAGAGGATGTCCGGAAAGATAAAAACCTATTGATTCTTTTTCAAGTGAAAGCAATTTATCATATGGAAAATCTTCCATATGTACAATTGAAGGTGGTAAAGGGACAGAAGTTTCCATATCAAAAAGCTGTATCTGCCTTCGTCCTTCCTCCTTCTGAATTTGCTGTGCATATTCAATAGCTTTTTCTACTGTATTAAAGAGTTGTGCCCTGTTAGAACCAAGTCCATCGAAAGCTCCAGAGAGTATAAGATTCTCAAGAACCCTTTTATTTACAGTTCGGAGATCGACTCTTTTACAGAAATCAAAAAGGCTTTCAAAAGAGCCTTCTTTTTTTCTTGTATTTAAAATAGTCTCTATAGCGCCCTGACCGACATTTTTAATACCTCCAAGACCAAAAATTATGTTCTCACCCTGAACACCAAATTCAAAAGTACTGTAATTTACATGAGGAGGTAAAATTTTTATACCCATTTTCTTACATTCACTTATAAAAGCAACCAGTTTATCACTCTTATCCATAACACTTGTCAGGTTAGCTGCCATAAATTCAACAGGATAATTAGCTTTCAGGTAAGCTGTCTGATAAACTATATATGCATAACAGGTTGAGTGAGCTTTATTAAAACCATAACCGGCAAAATAAGCCATTAAATCAAATATCTCTATGGCTACCTTCTCAGGTACACCACGTTTTATTGCACCGGCCACGAAAAGCTCCTTCTGTTGTGCCATAACGTCATGCTTTTTCTTTCCCATAGCACGGGTTAAAAGATCTGCCTGTCCCATAGAAAAACCTGCCAGTTCATTGGAAATCTTCATGACCTGATCCTGATAAAGTATAACACCATATGTTTCTTTCAGTGATGATTCCAGAAGAGGATGTTTATATTGTATCTTTTTCTTTCCATGCCTGCAGGAAATAAAATCATCTACCATACCAGATCCCAGAGGCCCCGGTCTATAAAGGGCTACAAGAGGTATTAAATCTTCAAAATTTTCCGGATGAAGATCCATCAGAATCTTCCTCATACCTTCAGATTCAAGCTGAAACACACCTGTGGTCTGACCTTTCTGTAAAAGAGCTGCTGTGGCTTTATCATCAAGAGGAAGGTTGGACACTTCCAGATTTATATTCCTGTTTTGCTTTATTAATTGAACTGTATTCTGCATAACAGTAAGGGTTCTAAGACCCAGAAAATCCATTTTTAAAAGTCCTATTTTTTCCAGGTTTTTCATCTCATACTGAGTTGAAATCCCCTCCCCTCCAGAGCTATATAAAGGGACACATTTTCTGAGAGGATGTTTGGATATAACCACTCCTGCAGCATGTATTCCAGGATGTCTTGCAAGTCCTTCAAGTTGTTGGGCAGTATCCAGTAAACTCTTTATATTAACATCATCTCTATAAAGATCACGAAGTTCCTGTTCTGTTTCAATGGCTTCTTTTATATTTTTCGCTCTGGGAGGAATCAGTTTTGCAATCTTATCTACAAAAGGGATAGGAAGATCAAATACACGGCCCACATCACGTATGGCAGCTCTGGCTTTCATTCTGCCAAATGTTATAATCTGAGCAACATGATCAGTGCCATAATGTTTCTTAACATAATCTATAACTTCCTGTCTTCTGTTATAACAAAAATCTATATCTATATCGGGCATAGATTTTCTCTCAGGATTAAGAAAACGCTCAAAAATCAATCCGTATTTCAATGGATCTATATCTGTAATACCAAGGACATAAGAAACCAGACTCCCTGCAGCACTTCCCCTGCCCGGTCCTATGGGAATAGACTTTTCACGACTGTAATTCATAAAATCCCAGACTATGACAAAATATGCATCATAACCTTTCTGATGAATTACTTCCAGCTCATAATCAAGTCTTGTCATAAGTTCCTGCCAGTTGTCAGGATAACGCCATTTCAAACCTTTTTCACAGAGAAAACGGAGATAGGTATCTACAGTATATTCCGAAGGTACTTTATATTCGGGAAGATGAAGTTCATCAAAGGAAAAATGAATATTACAATCCTCTACAATACGGAGTGAATTTTCTATTGATTCAGGAGCATATGAAAATAAATCCATCATTTCCCCGGGAGATTTGAGATAAAACTCGGATGTAGGATAACGCAACCTGTCCTTATCATTCAACTTATTACCTGTACCAACACACAGTAAAACATCATGGAAAAAAGAATGCTCTCTTTTAATATAATGAACATCATTTGTAGCTATGAGGGGAATTTTATGCCGCCGGGAAATATCTATTAACTTACTGTTAATTTCTTTCTGCTCAGAGAGTTTGTGATCCTGAAGCTCAAGATAAAAATTACCCTCTCCGAATATATCCCTGTATTCTAAGGCAGACTTTGTAGCCAGATCAAAATTCTTTCCCAGAATAAATGACGCCACCTCACCGGACATACATGCTGAAAGAGCAATAAGATTACCCCCTGATGCATATTCTCTGAGTAAATCTTTATCTACTCTGGGTTTATAATAAAATCCTTCCTGATAAGAAATACTTACTATTTCACTTAATTCCAGATAACCCTGCATATTTTTTGCAATGAGGACCAGATGATAAGGTTTTTTATCATATGTAGGAGATTTGTCAAATCTAGTTCTTGGAGACACATATACTTCAGAACCGATAACAGGTTTTATACCTTCCTGAATACAGGCAGTATAAAAATCTATAATTCCAAACATTGTACCATGATCTGTTATAGAGAGGGATTTCATTCCAAGTTCTTTTGCTGCTTTAACCAGTTCTTTTATCTTGCAAGCCCCATCTAACAGGCTAAATTCCGTATGTACATGAAGATGTGAAAAATCAATCATATATAGACAAAACCCCACTACCTGATTAATAAATAATAGAGGTAATTATTCGTGGCAAATAAAATAACAACAACTAAACTACCGAACAAATCAGTGTAAAGCCATTTTATAGAAATGAATAAAAATCCTGAATATAAAAACTCTTCTATTCTTCTGACGGTATATATTTCAAGCTATAAACCCTTGTACCTTCAGTATAGGCTTCCTTTATATCTGAAGGATTAAAATTAAAAGTATCAGTATCAAGGGTTCTTACATCTTTCATTCTGGCAAGAAATACGGAGGCATCATCTGATAAAATATTTTTAAGTACTTCTCCAGAATATTCTGTTTTAAAATGCATGGGAAATACAAGACCTGGAGATAGTCTGTCAACTATATCTGCAGCTCCTTTACCATCAATCGTTGTAAGACCTCCAACGGGCACAAAAAGGACATTTACTTTATCTATGTTCTCAAATTCCTTTTCTGAAAGAGGATGACCTAAATCTCCAAGATAACAAAAATTTATATCATCCAGTGGCCAGACAAATATAGTATTGGGTCCCTTCTTTTTCCCGAGACTGGTGTCATGATAAGTAGGTATTCCTTTAAATTTTATAGTCTCACCCTTTATATTCACTTCATGTTCTTCCTGAAAATCACTTGTTCGTTTTACTACTCTGGGTTTTCCTTCAGCTCTCCAGTGGGCATTATGATCAAAATGATGGTGACTTAAGAGTACTATATCCGGTGAAACTTTAGGAAGAGTATATTCTAAATTTTTTCCATAAGGATCTATTAATATTTTTATTCCTCTACCTGACGTAATAAAAAAACAGGAGTGGCCAAGCCATCTAATTCTCATAAAATAGAACCATTCTACTATCTAAATCTGGTTCTCCACCTCCTTAGATATAATAAATAATTACCAGTGCAAAATCACTAATTAATAACCTACACTGGGAGTTAAAAAAACTATCTGACTCTTATTTACAGCAAGAAAATCTACTGTATCTAAAGGAGTTTCACCATCCAAATCATAAACAGTAACATTAGTAATAGGAAGAAAATCAATTTTCTTATTAATTTCATCTAGAAGGCGACCTCCTGGAATTACATGAACTTCTCCTTCCATTCGATGAGTCGTGGTAAGAAGCACAACTGGAATTCTCTCTTTTGTAACTCTAACACCCAAACAATCCACCTGGTTAAAAAATTACTCACATTATAAGCTATTGAATAAAATTTGAACTCAGGTGTCACACCTCCTTTCAGTATACCACTATATATTCTTTGTAAAAAATATATTTCCTTCTTTAAATTTAGTTAATCAGACAACTATCGAAAAGTGAGAAGTGAGAGGTGAGAAGTGAGAGGTGTAATATATTGCGTATTATACTTCACTTCTCACTTCTTCTCATTTTTCACTTTGTCTGCTTTGCAGAGACTTCGTTGCACTTTCCACTTCTCACTTCTTCTCACTTCTCACTTCTCATTGACTCAAGGTCTCCAGTATTATCTCTCTCTTTACCTTTCGCCCTTCATGCCAGACACCAAGTTCAACTGCTGTGCCTGCTTTCAGAGGAGAAAGAATTCCTATTAATTCCTCATAGGTCTTTACAGGTTTGCCCCTAACATCAACGATTATATCTCCAGGGCAAAGACCACCACGTTGAGCAGGGCTATTAGCGATAACATTTACTACCAGTACTCCTGTAGATGTTGGGAAACCCCATTGTTGAGCCAGTTGTCGTGTTACATTCTGAAGCTTAATACCGATCCAGGGTTTAGAACCACTGGAAGTTGTTCCTTTGTTCTGGATCAATTCATTGGCAACTTTTTTTGCAGTATTACCTGGAATAGCAAAACCCAATCCCTGAGCAACTGTAGTATCTGTACCGGAAAAAATAAGTGTATTTATTCCAATAACTTCCCCATCACTATTAATAAGAGGCCCACCACTATTGCCGGGATTGATGGCTGCATCAGTTTGAATTAAACCTCTGTAAATAGGTAAATTTCCTCCGGCATCAATATCTCTTTCAAGAGCACTTACCACTCCCAGAGTAACAGTCCAGCTAAAATGAAGAGGATTACCTATAGCGATAGCAGTTTGACCCAATTTAACCTTGGTAGAATCACCAAATTTTGCTACCTTGAGAGATGAAGCATTAATCTTTATTAAAGCAAGATCATACTCGGAATGAGCATTTACGAGTTTTCCACTGTATTGTTTACCATTATCCAGGGTTACTGTTATATTAGTGGCATCTCTTATAACATGTCTATTAGTAAGAATATAACCATTCTCACGGACAATTATTCCTGACCCTATACCCTCTCCTCCCTGGCTTAAATAACTTTTAGCAGCTACATAAGTATCAATATTTACTACAGAAGGTTTTATCTTTTTTATAGCACTTATCACTGCCTGTTCCTGAGAGGTTAAAGCAGCATAAGCCACATTATTCGAAAAAATCAAACCTGCTGATGTGGCATATCCACCAAGGAAAAAAACAATAAGACCACCAATAAAAGCACTCATAACAGTGTTAATTATTAATAATTTCTGAAAAGATATTTTATTTTTATCACTTAACACTTAATATATCACCCCAATAAAAAACTTCTTCCTTAAGTTAAATTATTATACCATAATTAGTAAGATGTGTAAAAGTAAATATAAAAAAACTTTTAGACTTATGAAGGAAACAGGTAAGTTTAAGTGGAAAATTTATTATAATTGATTTCATAGATTCTTAGTAATTAATAGATTTTGCCTGAGTACCGCAACAGGTAAAAAAGTATCCAAAAACATATACACCTGTCTCTGTCCGGGCTCTGGAGCAAAAGATATGCCGTCAAAGGAGAAAGTTACAACTTAAATAAATACAAAACTGTATATTCTGTAATAACAGATTTCATTGTAACAGGATCATAGATTTTGCGTAAGAGCCCGGACAAAGACAGGCTATCCATATGGATACCAACTTATCTGTTGCAGTATTTAGGAATAGATTTAAAATACCTGAGAAAGGAAACTTTTATGAATACTAGTAATGAAATAATGTCTTTTCATTTACGTAGTTCTGTTGTAGATGCCCATGGAGATAATTTATCTAAATATCTTAAAAAATATTCTTATAATAACCCTTTACAGGAGGACCCTGCTCTGGATATACAGTCCTATTTTACAGGTGGAGTAAATCTTCAGTTCCTTGCCCTTTATACACCACAGGATTTTATTCCCCATTCCACTATACAATTCACCCTTGAAATGATAGACCTTTTTTACAGATGGAAAAAAGAAAATTCGGAGGTGCTTTATTTAATAACATCCAAAAAAGATATTGAATTACTTGAGGAAGGGAAATTATTCTGCCTTCTCTCAATAGAAGGTGGGGAAGCTCTGGATGGGAAGTTATTTATGCTGGATCTCTATTATCGACTTGGTGTAAGAGCCATGGGGTTAACCTGGAACGGAAGAAACTTACTTGCCGATGGGGTGAATTCCGGCAATAATCCGGGAGGTCTAACATTTTTTGGAGAAGAAATTGTAAAAAAAATGAATACACTGGGTATGATAATAGATGTTTCTCATATAAGTGAGAAAAGTTTCTGGGATGTAATTAAGTTAAGCAGTGAGCCTGTTATAGCTTCTCACTCGAACTGCTTTTCCTTGCATAAACACATCAGAAATTTAAAGGATGAACAAATACGTGCCATAGCAGAAAAAGGAGGCGTTATAGGGATAACCTTTGTATCAGATTTTCTTGGAGAGGGAGTTGTAACTATAGAACAGGTGGTAAATCATATAGAACATATTATAGATATAACAGGAGGATATGACACAGCAGGAATTGGTTCAGATTTTTACGGTACAGATAAATTACCTGAAGGTCTGAAAGATATATCCTTTTTACCTCGACTTACTGAATCTCTTGTAAAAAGAGGACATAAATATAAAGATATTGAGAAAATTATTGGTAAAAACTGGCTTAGAATATTATCACAAATTCTAAAATAGGATAAGCAGTCAGTTTTTACCATTGCTCATAGCTAACTAATAAAGGCTCACAAATATTAGTAGTCTTTTCAATGATCAGGGAGGAAAAAAATAAACTTTATAGAATTCTAATTTAGTTTACATAATTTTTTTGTAAAGAGAAGAGTTTGTTTACATAGAGAGGAGAAGGTAATTGTGATAGATTTTAAATGGAGACAGCTTCATCTGGTAGTTACTGAGGACATGCTCTTCAGGATAATGCGCCACCTCAGAAGAGAATATAAATCATATTTGGGTGAAATCAGAGAAGAACTCTGTAAAAAATTTTCTATAGATTTTACTCCTTACAAGGAGAAAGGTATTTTTGCCACTCCTGTCTTTAATAAATTATCTACTATGGATAAAATTTATGGGGGAGATATATTTCTGGGTGAAAAGATGGAACAATATTATTTGCAGGTAAGACAGGACAGGAAATGTCTGGATGCAATATGTATGGGCCGTATTGGTGAAGTAACGAAAGAATTCGATCAATTCTGTGAGATTATTACTCAGGCAATTTTTCCTGTAGTCAAAAGTGATCATCATCTGACATGGAAAGAGTTTTTACCTATAAGTCCAAAATATAATCTTTTAAAAAATGATATTGCTGTTTTTGCTCCAAATCAAGAAGATTATAGAGCCGTAGGAGATCTGGAAAGTGTTAAGTCCCGTGAACTTATTAATAAAATAAAAGCCAAGCCAAGTGTAAATCTTTCTGAACTGGCAGATGAAAATGAACGTCTTATAATAGGGAGTCTGGTACAGAAAATGGAACAATTAGGACTTGTAAACATTGATTATATAGTTTACTGTCACCAGACAGGACAACAGATAAACAGAGTAAGTTCTTATTCTTCTATTGAAGAAGCTGCTCATCAGGGATTTAAATGTTTTCAATGTGGCAGATTAGTATCCCAGGAAAAAATTGATCAGTGCATAAGTATTACCAGTTACGGGAATTATATAACCAGAGGAAGTTACTGGCTTTCTGTCCGTTTGCTTGGTATTCTTAAAAGTTCTGGATTATACGGAGAAGAGATCCTCATAGATTACCCCGAAGGCGATATAGATATAATAAATCAATATTTTAACTGTGATAATAGTCTCGTAATGGTAGAGATAAAAGCAGAAGCGTATAATATGAGAGATGCTTATCTTTTCTATAACAAAATTAACATCTATAAACCTGATAATGTCATTTTAATTTCTATAAATCCTATAAAACAGGGTATTAAAGATTATTTTAAACAGGTATTACCTGATATAAATATATTATATATAGACAGTTTAATGGATCTACCTCAAATACTATCTTTATTCCTGGAACAGAAGAGAAATGAATATATATGGAATTTATTAAGAAATTTTGTATCTTTCACCTATACAGATTTTGCTTCCCTTGCAATAGCATCCTTTTATGGATTAGAACCTGAAACCACTGAAGATGAAGAAATAGAGGAAATAATAAAAATACAACCGGAAGAAGAAAAACTGGTAAGAGATGAACTTATAGAAGATGAACTCATCCCTGAAGAACTTATGGGGAGTGAACCTGTAGATGATGACATATTAAGTGATGACATATTAAGTGATGATCTTCTGGGAGAGGATCTGCTAAAAGACATGTTGACAGACTATGAGAAAATAACAGAAGAAATAAAAATAATACCAGAAAAAGATCTAAGAGAAGTATCAGATATTTCAGAAGTTGATATACTGGAGGGAACTTCTTCAGAGGAAGATATGATGTTAACCTCTGAGGAAGAACTGATGATGACAGAAGATACAGATATGGAAGGTTTCGATTTTAAAGATGCTATAGATTTTCTTGGGGAAGGCCTGGATGATTTTACTATGGATGAAATTTCCCTGGAAGAGCCTGCAGAGAATACTTCTAGTGATATATTACGACAGATTACAGGCCAGGAAATCATAGATAATCTTACAAGGGAAGGGTTTTCTGGTAAAAGTATTGCATCAATTAGAGACACTTTAAATAGTCTGGATGATTTAGAAGGTGGCGAGGGAAGTACAATAGCAAATAATGAAGGATTACTGATCTGTGGGACACTGAAACAGGAAGAAAAAGCAGAAATTCTATCTGCTACTTCTGTGGAAATTAACAGACGGATCAATCGTGCATTTCCAGTTATGGATATAAGTAAACCGGGCAATATCCTTCTTGAAACCCTGGATAAAAAAATCCTTATATTCAGCTCAGATGAATTTGTTCTTGCTACCCTTATAAAAGATAAACTGGAAGATTGTGAAGATAAAATTAAAAATCGATTAGCTGAATTTTTAAAAAAAGTTAATAGAAAAAATGCAGAAAGTAGCATAGAGAACGTGCTAAAATTATTATCGGAAAATGAAAATATATCAGGTGGAATAATTGGCACAGAAGAAGGATTATTAATTATGTCAAACCTTCCAGGCAATTTTTCTTCTGAGAACTGGATAGCCTATCTTGTTTTCATATATCAGTCTGCGGAAGATACTATTGAAAGAATGAATATAGGTAACCTGAAAAGATATATATTCAAGTCACAGGTAGATGGGAAAGAAGTCAATATAATATCTCTTAAAAACGGAGGTATAATACTGGGCGCTCTAATACAGGAAGGAATACCTATTCAAAAAGTAAATGTAGATTTAAATGCAGCATTACAGGCAGTAAATGATATTCTGGGAATATAAAGAAGTTTATGAAAGGTTGGATTTAAAACTATGAAAGAGTGTTTAGAAAAACTCAATAAAACATCCGGTATAATGGGTAGTCTGATTGTAGGGAGAGATGGTCTTGTTATTGATAGCGTTGTTCCTGCAGTGTTTAATGCAGATTTAGTAGGTGCTATAGTAGCAGGAGTTTTTACTTCGGCAGAAAGTTCTATGGAAGAACTTCATCAGGGTGACCTTGATATGATAATGGTTGAAGGTACAATAGGTAAATTAATATTGTGTAATATAGGTGCCATACTGGTTGTTTTATTAGGTGAAGACATTAATCTTGGTATTGTCCGACTCGATATAAGGAAAGCAATTCAAGAGTTAAAAGAATTTTTATAATTTTTTCAAAGATAAAACAAATCTATTTCTAATGGCACGGCACGGCGTGCCGTTATTTTTAAATGGGGAATGAACATTGTCAAAAGAAAAAATATTACTTGTTGATGATGAAAAAAACATTATAACACTCCTTCAATTACATCTGGATATAGAAGGATACAAAACTATTGTGGCTTATAACGGTCTGGATGCTTTGAAGAAAATTTCAGAGGAAATACCGGATTTAATAATACTTGATATTATGATGCCTCATATGAATGGATGGGAAGTCTACAGGAGAATAAAAGACAGAAGGGAATTAACAGATATTCCTGTAATAATGTTAACTGCCACCTCAGGCAAGGAAGATATCAAAAGGGGTCTGGAATTGGGGGTAGTAGATTATATTACCAAACCTTTCAGTGCTGAAAAGCTTGTTGAAGTTGTTAAAAGAGTCCTTAAAACAAGGAAAACTTCTACAACTACTATTACTATGTCAGATAAAAATAAATTGCTTCTTGCTGTTCCAACAAATATAGCTATTGTTGGCTCAAGTCCCTCAGGCATTTCTATACTTCAATTTTTAATCGGTGATAGTAAGTTTAATATTAAAGCAATAGCAGATTCTGATGAAAACTCACCTGGAATGACTTTAGCAAGAAAACTTAACATCTTCTCCACGACAAATATAAGAGAGTTACTCAGAATAGAAGAGTTACAACTTATTTTTATGCTCTCTGATAATAATGAATTATTAAATATTATTGAAGAAGAAAAACACCGGGAAGTTGAAATTATAAGAGGTGATACAGCAAATTTTCTCTGGTACCTCATAGACCAGAGCATCGAACTTCAGGAAAAACAGAGAAGCCTTGTAAAAGACCTTAACAGCAGAGTTAATGATCTTGAAATCCTTTACGAAGGCAGCAGCCGTATGGGAGCCGCCATATATGTAAATTCCGTACTTAATGCAGCTATTGATACAATGACAAAAACAGTAAAAGCCGATAGTGGACTTGTTATACTTCTTGATGAGGAAACAGATGAATGGATAGCAGAGGTGGGCTTTAATTTTCCTCTGGATATATTAAAAGATAAGGAACCACTTAATTTTGGCCAGGGTATGGCAAGACTGGCAATAAAAAAGGGACAGCCTCTTGTTATAAAAGACATAGCCCAGGAAAAACATCGTTTTATATTAAGTGATATACCCAATATAGTATCTACTATTATAGTACCATTATTTATAAAAGATAAAACTTTTGGTGTCGCCTATTTAAACCATAGCTACCGTAAGGAATACAGTCATGAAGAAATCTATCTTATATCTGTCCTTGCAAGCCAGTCAAGTATATCTTTAGAAAATGCCAGACTATACGAAACAGTTAAACAAAAACATCAGGCAGTAGAACAACTTCTTGCAAAATTGATTCACAGCTCAGAGGCAGTTGCCCCCAGATCTTTAAGTGATGTTCAGAATAAAATAGGCCTGTCTATTAATGAAACAATCGCTGAATTAGAAGCACTCCATGATTCACTCACTGATGAGTTGAATCAGGTAAAAACACGTATTGAAGAAATGAAAAAAATCACAAGTACCAGTATGGATAAAATGTATAAAATATCAGAGGTTTCTATACCTTCAGAAGCAGAGAAAATTGAACTTTTATCTTCTCTGGAAAGTTATTTACAAAAATTCGAAGTTGAAACAGGAATATTAACTGAACTAATGATCTCTGGAGGAAAGAAAAAACTGGCAGAATCTATAGAGATCACTATCTTCCGTATAATTCAGGAGGCTTTAAAGAATGTAAAAGATCATTCTAAAGCTTCAAATGTAAGAGTTCGTGTTAAGCTTCTTTCGGATCAATTTAATGTATCTATAGAAGATGATGGTCTTGGATTTGATCAGGCCAAAATTCTGTCTTCTCTGAATCCTAGAAAACAGTCAGGGCTAAATAGTATGAAGGAAAAAGCATCCTTCCTGGGAGGAACTTTTAAGATCAAAAGTTATCCTGGAAGAGGCACAGTTATATTACTAAGGATACCCATTCCGAGTCAGTGAGACATGAGACGTGAGACGTGAAGAATTAAATACGCATCACCCATTACCCTTCACCCTTCACAAAAAAATATAATTCCCCTCATGAAGGATTTATACTTTAAAAAAAGAATTACATATGCTGTTAAAATTAAATACTAGGAGGTATTCATTATGTCAATAAAAATAGGTATAAACGGTTTTGGAAGAATAGGAAGGCAGGTAACAAGGATTTTACTCGAAAAGTATCCAGAATTTGAAATTGTAGGAATCAATGATATAACAAGTCCTGAGACAAATGCTCATCTCTTTAAATATGATTCTACCTATGGTAGATTTCACGGAGATGTATTCCTGGAAGGAGAGTTTATGCATGTAGGGAAAGCTAAATTCAAGGTAATGGCAATGAAAAATCCTGGCGAATTACCCTGGAAAAATCTGGCAGCGGACATAGTACTTGAGTGTACAGGAATATTTACAGATGAAGAAAAAGCAAAAGTTCATCTTATGGCAGGAGCGAAAAAAGTTATAATATCTGCACCTGCAAAAGGGGGGGATGTATTTACAGTTGTTATGGGAGTAAATGAGGACAAATATGATCCTTCAAAACACCATATATTATCCAATGCATCCTGTACTACTAACTGTCTGGCACCTTTTGCCAGAATATTACATGAAAATTTTAGCATAGAACATGCTTTTATGACAACAATACATGCCTATACAAATGATCAGCGCATACTGGATTTACCACACAAAGATCTCCGTCGTGCCAGAGCGGCAGGGCTTAACATCATACCAACAACAACAGGAGCAGCCAAAGCAGTTGGCCTGGTTCTGCCAGAACTTAAGGGTAAATTTGACGGCATAGCACTCAGAGTACCTACACCTACAGTATCTGTTGTAGATCTTGTTTGTAAAGTCGAAAAAAATACTAATAAAGAAGAAGTAAATCAAAAATTCAAAGAAGCTTCAGAAGGGAATTTAAAAGGTATTCTGGGATACACCGAATTACCTCTTGTGTCTTCTGATTTCAGAGGATGCGAACTCTCCGGAATTATAGATGGAGCTTCCACTATGGTCATAGGTGGAAATATGGTAAAAGTCATAGCCTGGTACGATAATGAATGGGGCTATGCTACAAGACTGGCTGATTTTGTTAAATATATGGTTAATAAAGGTCTATAATCTCATCTATCTATAAAAAATTCTTGTAGGGGCATGGTTACCACGCCGTGTACCCGCCCCTGCAACAATCTACAACAATCAATAACAGAGGCAGGTGTTTATCATTATGAAAAAAACAATTAAAGATGTGGATTTAAAAGGGAAAAGAGTCCTTGTAAGAGTAGATTTCAATATTCCCCTTAAAGATGGTAAGATAAGAGATGACAGGCGCATTAAAGCTTCTTTACCAACTTTAGAGTATATAAGAGAACATGGTGGACGTCTCATAGTAATGAGTCATCTTGGAAGACCAAAGGGCGAAGTAATGGAAGAATTTCGAATGAAACCTGTTGCCATACGTCTTTCTGAACTCATGGGCATAGAAGTTAAGTACTGTGAAGATTGTAACTGGGATGTTGTTAAAAAAGTAACCTCAGAACTTGAGGAAGGGGATGTACTGCTTCTTGAAAATCTTCGCTTTCATAAGGGTGAAACGAAAAATGATCCTGCTCTTGTTGAAAAACTCCTATCCCTGGGTGATGTATATGTAAATGATGCCTTTGGCACATGCCACAGAGCTCATGCAAGCACTGCCGGCATACCTGAGACAAAAAAAATACCTTCTGTAGCAGGTTTTCTTGTAGAAAAAGAACTTGATATGCTCGGAAAAATACTGATAGATCCGGCCCGTCCTGTAGTTGCTATTTTAGGTGGAGCCAAAGTTACAGATAAGATTGGAGTAATAGAAAATCTTATAACAAAGGTAGATTCTCTTTTAATTGGCGGAGGTATGAGCTATACCTTTTTAAAATCCGAAGGTTATGAAATAGGCACTTCTCTCTTAGACGGAGAAAGTTTAACCCTGGGTAAAGAGCTTATGGGTAAAGCAGCAAAAAGAGGGGTTGATTTTCTGCTTCCTGTTGACATTGTAGTGGCAAAAGAGATAAAAGAAGGGACAGAACATAAAGTAGTAGATAAGTCTGATATTCCTTCTGACTGGATGGGAGTCGATATAGGGCCGGAAACAATACAAAAATTCGGAAAAATAATCAGAGGAGCAAAAACCATATTCTGGAACGGCCCTCTCGGTGTATTTGAAATAGATGAGTTTTCCAGAGGCACTGAGGCTATTGCAAAATTTATTGCAGAAAATAATGATGCTATTTCATTAATCGGAGGGGGAGATTCTGCAGCTGCAGCAGAAAAACTCGGCTTTGCAGATAAAATGACCCATATTTCTACCGGTGGTGGTGCTTCCCTTGAATTTATGGAAGGCAAGGAATTGCCGGGTATTGCGGCACTTGATGATAAAACGTGAAACGTGAAACGGATTAAATAATATTCGTCTTACGTCTCACCAATTTAGGAGGTTAAACTTTTGCGAACACCCCTTATAATAGCAAACTGGAAATTACATAAGACAATAAGAGAATCTCTGGCATTTGTTAACAAATTTATCTCTATCATCGGTAAGGTCTATAATCGGGATATAGTTCTGTGCCCTCCCTTTACTGCAATTTACCAGGTAGGAAAAGAACTTTCCGGAACTACAGTAAAACTGGGGGCACAGAATTTATTTTATGAAGAAAAAGGTGCCTATACAGGTGAAGTTTCTGCTGAAATGCTGAAGGAAGCCGGGTGCAGCTATGTCATTATAGGTCATTCGGAAAGAAGAAAGTATTTTTTAGAAACTGATAAGATAATTAATGCAAAAATCAAAAAAGCAGAAAGTTACGGTCTTATTCCCATAATATGCATAGGAGAAAAAGCAGAAGAAAAAGACAGTGGTAAAACCAGAGAAGTTGTAGGAAGACAGATGAAAGAAGCCCTGAGAGATTTTACCTCCACACAGTTAGAAAAATTTGTACTGGCCTATGAACCCATATGGGCTATAGGTACAGGTAAAGTGGAAACACCTGAACAGACTAATGAAGTAATCGGATACCTGAGAAATCTTCTTTCTTCTTTATATGGTTATTCTGTCGCTTCAAAAGTACGTTTCCTTTATGGAGGCAGTGTAAAACCGGAGAATTCTACTTCTTTACTATCTCAGAAAGAAGTAGACGGTTTACTTGTGGGAGGGGCCAGTCTTGAACCTGATAGTTTTGCCAGCATATGTAAAGTATAATAAAAATTTTAAAATATTAAAAGGATTTGAAATTGATATCATAGAATTTAAGGGAAAATGAAAGAAGGTGGTGTTCAATTTTGTATGATAGAATAAAGTGCACAATTTTAGCAGTTATTATTGGATTTCTGCTGTTTTCTATTTCTTTTGCCTATGCCGGATCAAATCAAATCTCTTTAAAGTCATCCCGGGAGATAGCTCGGGTTACTCCAGGTAATAAAAGTGTTGCACCTGTAGAGAACGCTACAATCCCGGCTATGCCCAGTCTTTTCCCCGGTACATTACCGATCCAGCCGAATGAACCTGTTTCGTCTTCCATCACACCTTCTCCGGTTACAGCAGAAAATACCCCTTCCGTTGTAGAAACTGTTACTTCTATCACTTCCTCTGCTGAACAAACTGTTACTCCTGCTATTTCTTCCCCTGAAAGAACAGAAACAACATCAGAATCAACCCCCGGTACCGAAGAACCTTCTGTATCTTCTCCTTTACCTGCAAGCACGGCGGTTGCAACTCCTGGAACTGCAGAAACAAAGCCGAAAGAAGAAGCAACAGGAGAGAAAAAAATAGATACCAGATGGTTTAAGACTGAAAGAACTAATATGTTAGTAGCTATAGTGCTGTTGTCAGGCTTTATAGTATATTTTATATTCAGTGCCCAGAGAGGAACAGAACTATTTGTTCGCAGAATAGCAGGTCTTTCAGCCCTTGACGATGCAGTGGGAAGAGCTACAGAAATGGGGAAAGCAGTACTTTATATACCGGGTATTATGGATATGGATGATATTCAGACTTTAGCGGGCTTATCAATACTTTCCTATGTGGCACAGAAAACTGCCGAATACGATACCCCCATAATGGTACCTACTTCCAGATCCCTTGTTATGAGTACTGCCCAGGAAGTAGTTAAAGAATCCTATATGAGAGCTGGCAGACCGGATGCATTCCGTCCGGATAATATCCGCTATCTCACTGATGATCAGTTCGGTTTTGTAGCCGGTGTGGACGGTATTATGGTCAGAGATGAACCTGCAGCCAATTTCTACATGGGTTGTTTCTATGCCGAGTCATTAATTTTAGCTGAAACAGGACATTCTACAGGTGCTATTCAGATGGCAGGAACAGCTATGCCTTCACAATTGCCATTTTTCGTCGCTGCCTGTGACTATACACTTATGGGAGAAGAGCTATATGCAGCATCAGCTTATCTTTCTCGGGATCCACAGCAACTTGGAAGTTTAAAGGGCAGGATATGTGTAAGGCTGTTATCTTATTCTGTATATTATTGGGATGTTTACTTGAAACTGCAGGTGTTACATCTTTTATTCATCTCTTTGATACTAAATAATGGAGGCTTAAGTATTATATGAAACGTGAATTCCCGATGTTAATAACGGTCATAGCTGGCCTTGGTTATCTTTTATTTTATTTTATACCCCACTGGCCCTTTAATTTAATAGGTGAAATGTTTCAGAGCTGGGTAATAGTAATCTCAGCCTTTGCAATACTTCTCGGAGTGGGAAGTTTAATAAAGGTTCACGGTGACAGAATATCCAGGAAAACCGAAGGATGGCCTTACAGTATAATTTTGTTATCAGGAGTCTTTATAACAGCTATACTGGGGATCTGGAAAGGTGTTGATGTAGGAACACCTTTTGATTATATCTTTAGATATTTTTATAGTCCTATGGGTTCTACCATGTTTTCACTCCTGGCATTCTTTATTGCTTCAGCCGCTTTCAGAGCTTTCCGTGCTCAATCCAGAGAAGCAACAATGTTGCTTGTAGCTGCTTTTTTTGTTATGCTCGGTCGTGTTCCTATTGGTGAATTGATATGGGAAGGTTTCCCTAAAATTGCTAGCTGGCTTATGAATTTCCCAACCACAGCCGGGCAGCGTGCCATAATGATAGGTGCAGCTCTCGGAGTAGTTTCTACGTCTATTAAAATATTGATTGGTATAGACAAATCCTATCTGGGAGGAGATTAAAAACACATATGGAAACACTGGCTAAATTACTTAATAAACTCAAAACGCTGGATAGAAGAATAATTTTTACTTTAACAGCTCTGGCTGTTATAATACCACTTGTTGCCCGACTTGGTATACCCTCAAAGCAAATTACTAATGAGGTACAGGGACTTTATGATTATTTAGATAAACTACCCCCTGGTTCTAAAGTCTTAATATCCTTTGATTATGATCCACAGACAAAGCCTGAGTGTCATCCTATGGCAATAGCTATTGTAAGACATTGTTTTAAGAAGAATTTAATAATAATTTCTATAGCTCTCTGGCCAACAGGAGCTTCTCTTGCAGATCAGGTTCTTACAGATGAAGCCAAAATACTTGGTAAAGAGGCAGGTAAAGATTATGCTTTTTTAGGTTATAAACCAGGTGGAGCTGTAGTTATACAAAAAATCTGTACAAATTTTGCAGAAGCCTTCCCTACTGATGATAAAGGAACTCCTCTGAAGGATATCAGCGTAATGAGTGGTATCAATGATTTAACACCTTTCAGTGCTATCCTGAGCCTCTCTTCCGGAGACCCGGGAATAAAACAATGGGTTATGATAGCACATGAGCAGACAAGAGTACCAGTAGCAGGGGGATGTACTGCTGTAAGTGCTCCTGAATTTTATCCCTATTTAAATTCCGGACAGATGTTTGGTCTTTTAGGTGGTATGAAAGGTGCTTCTGAATATGAACAGATCAGTGGATTTAAAGGCATGGCCACAGCAGGTATGGGAGCACAATCTATTGTTCATCTGCTGTTAATCATATTCATAATACTGGCAAATATAAGTTATTTCTATGAAAAAAGAAAAGAGAAACTGGGTATAGTAGATTAATAACTAAGGAGGCATTTATTTATGGTGACTAATCTGGCGATTGTATTGCCCGCTAATTCAGATAATATCGGAATATGGATAGCCGCCTTTTTAACACTTTGTATTTACAGCTTTTTATACAAAGATAATCCTTTTTACAAATTCGCAGAATATCTGTTTGTAGGGGTCTCGGCGGGATACTGGGTAGCCCGTCAGTATCATAATTCCCTTATACCAAACTTATGGAACAAGCTTGTTATTGATCATAACTTTTTATATATAATTCCAGGCCTCCTTGGTATAATGATGTTAATGAGACTTATACCCGGTGTTGCCTGGATAAGCCGATGGGCCATATCCTTTGTTGTGGGTATGTCAGCAGGTATTAATATTATTGCCAATCTTCAGGGTAACGCCATAGCACAGATCAGAGGAAGTATAGTACCTCTGTGGTCTGGTGATATATTGACATCTATATATAACTGGGTTTTGCTCATAGGAGTTGTATGCGGTCTTATGTATTTCTTCTTTTCTATTGAACACAAAGGATTTTTCGGAGGTGTTTCAAGGGTAGGCATATGGTTTCTTATGGTTTCCTTCGGGGCCTCCTTTGGTTATACTATTATGGCACGTATCTCACTTTTAATAGGGAGGATGCAATTTTTACTTGGAGACTGGTTGCAAGTGATCCGTATGTAAGATGAAAAAATTGAAAAAGAAAAAGGATGATAAGTCCAAGCCAGTTTCTATTCTGGCCTGGACTTTCCATCCTTTAAGAAGTAATTTCAGGCAGGGTTTATTTGTGATTTTAGCTGGTTCTCTTTTCTGTGCGGGAGTATACTGGAATTTTAAGGATATTTTTCTTTCTCTTTTATCTATATTAATTTATACTTTTTCTCTCAGCAGCTTTTTTTTCCCCACAGATTATGTCCTGAAAGAGGATGGAATTGCAATAAAAGGTATAATATCCAAACACTTATATCCATGGTCAAGATTTAGAAGATTTATTCAAACAAAAAAAGGTATTTTTCTTTCTCCTTATTTAAAGGCCTGTACTATGGATGAATATAGAGGTATCTATCTTTTTTGTAATGATGAAACTTCATCAAAAGCTCTTGAAATAATTAAGGAAAAATTTGTATTTAAGGAGAATGAATATTGATTCTCTCAGAGGAAGATAAAAAGCTTATGGATAAAATGGCCGGAGTTATAGTTTCAAGAAGACTTACTGCTATTGCTATATTTTTTCTTGAATCTTCCAGGCCTCTCAGTTTTGTAGGGAGTCAGTTTTTAATTTTTATGCAGCCTTTCATACAATCCATCTTTAACGTTCAGGATTATGACAGAATAACAAAACTGATGGAAGACAGAAATAATGTGGAATTATTTATACAAACTATAGAAGATGTAGAATCAAAGAGGAACAAATCCGTTAAAAATAAAAGAGTTTCTTAAAGAATTTAAAATATATAAATTTGAATTAGAAAATTATTTCTAATAAAAGTAAGGAGGTAACCTGATGAACATTAAAAAAGAAGACATTACCAGTATTCTTGCTACAGACTGTGGCAGTACTACCACAAAGGCCATCCTCATAGAAAAAAGAGGAGATGAGTTCCGTCTTATTGTAAGAGGTGAGGCACCTACTACAGTGGAAGCTCCTGTAGAAGATGTTACTCAGGGGGTATTAAATGCTGTAACAGAGGTAGGCGAACTTGCAGGGAGACCGATCTTAGAGGACAATCAACTTATAAAACCCAGAAAAGGAGATAAAGGTATTGACATTTATATCTCCACAAGCAGTGCTGGCGGTGGTCTTCAAATGATGGTAGCAGGAGTTGTAAAAAACATGACGGCAGAAAGCGCTGCCCGTGCCGCTCTTGGCGGTGGTGCCATTGTAATGGACACTCTTGCCACAAATGATAAACGTTTACCACATGAACAGATACAGAGAATTCGTAATTTAAGACCTGATATGATACTTCTCTCAGGAGGAGTAGACGGTGGAACCGTTTCCCATGTAGTGGAACTGGGAGAAATTATAGCAGCAGCCAATCCCCGTCCCAGACTTGGTATTTCCTATCAATTACCTATAATTTATGCAGGAAATATTAAAGCCAGAGATGAAATACAGAAATTACTGGGAGATAAAACTGCTCTCGATATTACCGATAACTTAAGACCCACCATGGAAAGAGAAAATCTTATGCCCTCAAGACTTAAAATTCAGCAGCTCTTCTTAGAGCATGTTATGGCTCAGGCTCCTGGATATAAAAAACTTATGGCTATGACAGATGTTGACATAATGCCAACACCTGCTGCAGTAGGTGATATTATGCAGAGGATATCAGAACAGTACAATATTCAGATAGTAGGAGCAGATATCGGAGGAGCTACGACAGACGTATTTTCTGTATTCAAAGGGGTATTTAACAGAACTGTAAGTGCCAATCTTGGTATGAGCTACAGTATATCGGAAGTATTTGCCGAAGCAGGTATGGAAAATGTCATGAAATGGGTTCCCTTTGATATGGATGAACGTGATCTTCGAAACAGAATAAAAAATAAAATGATAAGACCCACTACTATTCCTCAGGTCCTTGATGAGCTGGTTGTGGAGCAGGCCATATGCAGAGAGGCCTTACGCATTTCCTTCGACCAGCATAAAGCCCTGGCTGTGGGGTTGAAGGGTGTTCAGCAGGAAAGAACCATTGCAGACATCTTTTCTCAGAGCACAGGTGATGAGAGTCTTGTAGATGTTATGACTCTGGATATGATAATAGGAAGCGGAGGAGTTCTCTCTCATGCTCCCAGGAGATGCCAGTCAGCTCTTATGATGATGGATGCTTATTTACCGGAAGGGATAACAGAACTTACAGTGGATTCCATATTTATGATGCCCCAGTTAGGGGTTCTTGCAAAGGTTCATCCCGAGGCAGCAACTCAGGTATTCTTAAAGGATTGTCTTATACGTATCGGAACCTGTATTGCTCCTGTAGGAAAAGCTAAAGAAGGCAAAACTGTTCTTAAAGCAAAACTTAAAATACCCGGTGGGAAAGAGGAAGAACTGGAGTTTAAATACGGTGATCTGAAGGTTATACCACTTGAAGTAGGAGCTACAGCAACAGTAGAATTACATCCAGTGAAAGGTATTGATATAGGTGAGGGTAAAGGCCAGCCCAAAACTAAAGAAATAAATGGCGGTGTTGTTGGTATCATATTTGATTGCCGTGGAAGACAGCCCTTTGAGCTTCCCAAAGATAAGAAAAAAAGAATAGAAAAATTACAGACCTGGATTGATGCTATGGATATATACCCCAGGGAAGGAGCACTTGCAAGATAACAAAAGGAGAGGTGAATAATTATGGCACATGCCTATACGCCAGGATTAAGAGTGGTAGAAAAAACAATTATATATAAAGAAAGAAGACTTCCTTTAAGAGGTACAGTTCTTGTGAAAAAAGGTGATAAGGTACAGTACGATAAAATTGTTGCCAGAACAGAACTACCCGGTAATGTCCATATGATGAATGTAGTAAATAAATTGAATATTACACCGGGTGAAATAAAAGACTGTATGCTGAAAAAAGAAGGAGATCCCATAAAACGAGATGAAGTATTAGCTAAAAGCAGCAGTTTCTTTGGACTCTTCAAGTCTATATGTAATTCTCCCATAAATGGTTCTGTAGAAAGTATATCTACCGTTACGGGCCAGGTAGTCCTCAGGGAAGCTCCCATACCTGTGGAAATAGCAGCTTATATTGATGGAATAGTAGATGAAGTAATAGAAGCAGAGGGGGTCAATGTTAAAACCTGGGGAACCTATATACAGGGTATTTTCGGTGTAGGAGGAGAAGTGGTGGGAGATCTGCAGATTGTTTCAAAATCAGTGGATAAACCCCTTACAATGGATGATATTACACCGAATCTTAAAGATAAGATAATAGTAGGCGGTTCCATTGTAACAAATGATGTCATACAAAAAGCAAAAAAAATTGGAATAAAAGGCATTATTGTAGGAGGGTTGGACGACAAAGATTTAAAAGAATTACTTGGTTATGACCTGGGTGTAGCCATTACAGGTCATGAGGAAATAGGATTAACCATTGTAGTTACAGAAGGTTTCGGCCAGATCAAAATGGCCGAAAAAACCTATGACATATTAAAAAGAAATGAAGGCTTAAAGACCTCTATAAATGGAGCCACCCAGATAAGGGCAGGTGTTATAAGACCGGAAGTAATTGTGCCTCTATTAGAAAGATACACATTGGAAGAAATTCTTCAGGAACATGAAGCTAAAGCTCAGGTTGGTATGGAGCCGGGAAGCCTCATAAGAGTAATAAGAAAGCCTTATTTTGGAGTTCTTGGAAAAGTAGTGAGCCTTCCTCATAATCTGACTGAAATGGAGAGTGAAACAAAGGTCAGAGTAGTGGAAGTAGAGCTTGAAACAGGAGAAAAAGTAATTCTCCCCAGGGCGAATGTGGAAACTATTGAGTCTTGATGCGTGATGCGTGATGCGTGATGTGAGCAGTGATCAGTGAACAGTTCGCAGAAAAGAAATTTCCGTTACTATTCATTGTTCACTGCTCACTTAAAATCAGGAGGTACTTATGAAAGCACTAATAACCAGTGGTGGAAGAGGCACAAGGCTTCGTCCAATAACTCATACTAATAATAAACATTTAATACCTATTGCCAATAAACCAATGCTTTTTTATGCTCTGGAAGCAGTGGTAGAGGCAGGGATTAAAGAAGTAGGTGTGGTAGTAGGAAGTGATACGAAACAGGAAATAATTCATGGACTTGGAAATGGCAACAGATGGGGTATTTCTATAATCTATATAGAACAGGATGAACCTCGAGGGCTTGCCCATGCAGTAAAAATCTCCGAATCATTTATAGGAAAAGATTCCTTTATTTTTTATCTGGGAGATAACATGGTAGTAGGTGGAGTAAAACGTTTCATAAAGGAATTTGAAACATATAAACCCAACTGTCAGCTTGTTCTGGCAAGGGTAAAAAATCCACAGAGATTCGGCGTACCCGAACTCAGAGATGGGAAAATTATATCCATAGAAGAAAAACCTGCAAATCCCAAAAGCCCCTATGCAGTAACAGGATTATATATATATGACAGCACTATATTTGAAGCAGTTAATAATATCTGTCCCAGCGCAAGAGGTGAACTTGAAATATCTGATGCCCATCAGTATCTCCTGGATAAAGGTCTTGTTGTGAGATGTTCTGAAATAACAGGATGGTGGAAAGATACAGGGGAACCTGAAGATCTTCTTGAAGCAAACAGGCTTGTTCTGGACAGAGCCTTTGAACTCGAACATCAGAAGATAGAAGGAGAAGCCAATGGTTCTGATATAGCAGGGAAAGTTATCATCGGTAAAGGTACAAAAATATCTAATTCTATAGTCCGAGGACCTGTAATAATAGGAGAAAATACCTTCATAAAAGATAGCTATATCGGCCCCTATACCTCTATTCACCATACCTGTGAGATATGTAACAGTGAAGTGGAATACAGTATTTTAATGGAATATTGTAAGATTATAAATGTAGATATAAGAATAGAGAGAAGTCTTCTGGGAAGAGGCGCATCTATAGTAAGATGCACAGGACGTCCGAGAAGTCATAGATTCTTAATAGGTGATCAGAGCAAAGTTGAAGTAGTTTAAAAAATGAAGAGTGAGCAGTAGTTAGTAAATAGCGATAACCCCTGGTTCTCACTGTTCACAGAACTTATCCAGGACTCCTCCCACAGCTTTTCCAACTTCCCCTCCGATACGACGTCCTGCATAAACTCCTGCAATTGCACCTGCCATAAGGCCCAAAACACCACCAACTGGTCCTGCCAGAGCAAATCCTCCCATAACGCCGAGATAGGGACCTATAAAGCCTCCTGCCATACCGCCTGTAGCGCCGCCTATTGCTATACCTGATGCTTTTTTGAGGCTTCCTATATTTTCAGTCTGAGAGTTAACGTTTTCTACATATTCAGCACAGACTTTAACAAGAGCTATTTCTTCATTAGTAAAATTCATCTTTCTTAAAACTTTCAGAAGATCTTTGTTAGTCAATTCTTTATCTCTCATACCCGAAAGGAAATCTAATTTATGTGCAGATAACTTATCTTTTAGATTATTTATTGTATTATCTGTAATTCTGCGTCCCCTGAATGAATTAAAAAACTTTCGTTCTTTTTCCGTAACTTCCATTATAATACCAATCTCTTCCTTTTTAAAAGAAGCTTTCAAAAGTAAATTCTTTAATTCTTCTTTAGTATATTCCTTATTGCTGATCATTTTGAGATAATTCAATTTCTCTGCAGAAAGTTTACCGGCCAGACACTGCAGATTGCTATTATTAATTACATAATTGACATTACAATATCTTTCTGTTGTCTCATTTATCATTTCAATCTCTGTTCCTGTAAAACCGGCTTGTTTCAGAAAATGTTTCAGTTCTTTTCTAGTCAATTCCTTGTTAGAAAGTGAAGATATAATATCCATTTTAACTTCCGAAAGTTTTTCAGATAAAACTTCTATAGAATTAGAAGTAATTTCACAGGTTTTATTCCAGGGCAATCTGGATATAACCCAGTTTATAGCATGACCTACAGGGCCAGCAATGCATCCCACTGTGGTCTGAACTACTGCATTTGCCTGTTCCGGAGTTATCTCTTTTTTATCTATTGCTCTATTTAGTTCTGATTTAGCTCCTTCTATACCCATTCCTACTATACAAAAAAGCTTACTTGCAAAACAGGAACCGGCAGTAAAATTCATAGTGGCATTCATTGCCAACCTGTGATCACCTGTCTTTTCTGCTCTTTTCATATCCCCAAGACCTTTGAAGGCCTGTACAAGACCACTTATAAAGGATACCATAGCAAGACCATTCTGAAGATATGGAACTTTTTCCATAATCTGTCCCATATATTTCCCTGTTTCTCTGAAAGCTTTTTGATCCAGCAATTTATCAAAGAAACCGTTCTTTTCCATCTCCTGGATACGTTTAAATTTTTCCGGACATTTCAATTTTAGGTCTTCCGGATGTTCATGATAATAGGCATAACTTTCAGCAAAATCATCCCACTCACTGGGGTACCAACCGGGGCCTGTTTCAGCATACCTGGTAATATAGGGAGGTTTTCCCCAGGGATTTTTACTGCTTTCAGAAAAAAGTTTCGGTAAACCGAATAAACCTGTATTATAATCTACTGCATGACCTGTTTCATGTGTAAGAACTTCTCTTGCCCAATCTAGATTCGAAAAATTATCCCTTGAAAGGAGAATAAAAGGAGCTGATGGCAGGGGAGCTGCTGCCCCTGAGGCATCAGGTAAAGAAGGTAGTACAGTTATACTTTTTACAGTACCCACATCTTTTAAGGGAAGTCCGTCAAGGGTAGATAAAACAAGTTCTCTTTCCTGGGCATTCATACCTATGAGACTGGGATAAATAAATCTTGGAAAAGCTTTTATAGTTTTAAAGAACTGTAATGTTGTATCAAAAGTATGTTTAATCCATGGGCGTTTATCTATATATTCAGAGGTTTTTTCTGCACTGGCATTGAAAGCTTCTTTTCCCCTCAGTAGAGATTCTTTCATATCATACCAGTTATCATTTTCTACATTCTTATCTGTTTGGCCTATATTTACACTGTCAACTATTTCTTCTTTCAGAGTCTTATTCAGTAAAGGAGTATTATTTATATCGCCGACTAAGGATTTATTACTTCTTATTACCATAAAAATACCTCAATTCTCTATATTCTACACACTAATTTCCCAACCTCTCCCCCAAGACGACTTCCTGCCTTAATACCTGTAAGTGCACCCAGAGCAAGGCCGACTATTCCTCCTACAGGTCCGGCCACTGTAAATCCAGCCAGAACTCCAACGTAAGGGCCAACCAATCCTCCTGCTGTTGCTCCTGCTGCTCCTCCTGCTGCTATAGATAAAGGTGCCTTAAGACTTAAAGACTGTTTATCCATATCTTCAGCAAAGGACTTAATAAAAGCTATTTCATCTTTTTCAAATCTTAACTTTTTAAGAGTTTTTTCCAGCTCTTTCCCGGTAAAGTCCTTATCAGTAAGACTACCCATTCTGTCAAGCTTCTCATGAGGTATCTCTCCCCGAAGATCTTCTAACATTCTGGCACTGACTCTATAATCTCTGACAGGTTCCTTTCCATTTTTTATTTCTTTTCCTGTACATTCTTTTATAAGATTAATTTCTTCCTCTGTAAATCCTGACTTTCCAAGAGCTTTTCTCAGTTCTTTCCCGGTAAATTCTTTATCTATCATTCTGGATATAACGTCTAATTTATGTTCAGGAAGTTGTTGAGATAAATTTTCTAATGCTATAGAGTCTATTTCATGAGGTCTATGGGCAGGCAATTTTGATATAAGTGATACAATAACATTCGCCACAGGCCCTGCTACAACACCTACTGTGGACTGGACAGCAGCATTTGCTTGTTCTGCTGTGATCTCTTTCTTATCTATGGCACGACTGAGTTCCATTTTTGTCCCTTCAAGAGCCATACCAATTACACAGAAAACCTTGCTTGCAAAACAGCATCCTGCAAGTAAATCTAATAGACCTTCCATCTGCAGTTTTGCATCATTTGATTTCTTTCCACAGCTTATCTCCCCAAGGCCCTTACATATCTGGATCACACCCATTACTTTTCCTGCCACCTCCATTCCCTGGGGAAGGGCAGGATATTTATCAAGGAGATCTCTTAAGTATTTCCCGGTTTCTCTGAAGGGCTTATTATCTATAAGCTGCTGAAGAAGATTGGATTTCTCTAACTCCTGAAGATAAGCATATTTTTCAGGACATTTTTCCTTTAAATTTTCGGGATTTGTAAAGTATTCTGCATAACTTTCTGCGAAATCTTCTCTGGGCTTGGTACTTGCATAAGCAGTTATAAAAGGCCCCCTGCCCCAGATCTCTCTATGAGGTATAGAATCAAATTCTCCAGGGGTTATTATCGTATGACCCACTTCATGACTGAGAACCTTACTTCCCCATTCTGCAGACTTATTCACTGATTCTCTGACCAGGTCTATATAAGGACCTCCCTCTGGCCATACAGTTAAACCGGCATAATCAACAACACCTGGTTCAGTCATAGCTATATAGTCTGTATGAATTATATCCTTAAGAGGTAATCTATCCAGGACATTCTCAAAAAAAGCGAGTTCTTCAGGTGTCATATCCTTCATAGAAGGATAAATAAATTTATCACAGGGAAAAGTTTTTATTGATTTAAAAGTTCTTAATATATCTTCAAGGGCTTTCTTTAAAACAGGTTGTCTGCCTGCAGGTCCTGAAGGTTTTTCAATTACATTTTCTCTGGCTTCTTTATCTCTCTTCAATGTCTCTTTTAAGACTTCTGCAAAAGGATCTTCCTGCGAATAGTAATCTCTGGGAGAAGAAAGAAACACTTTATCTTTAATATCAGATGCTTTATCATCAGAGGATTTTATTATGCTATTTTCCTTTATTGAGTGTATCTTATTATTACTTATTAACACTTACCATACCTCCAAAAAAATATAAACACAACACTACTTTCCTCTACAGTTAGTATAACCTCCGGAGCGAGTTTAAACAAGAAAATATTGTTAAAATTATGTTAACTTTTAGTCGATTTATTTATTTTCAGCAGAGAGAACATCCATAGAGCATCTAAAGCCTGTATAAGGGTCCGTAGTATAGGATCTGTGTATACTTCTTGTAGCACAACGGAGACCTCCCGGCATATCTATTCCCCAGGAACCGCCTCTTGTAACCTTATGGGTAAATTCATAATAATTATCACCAGCATAATAAGGATAGCCCGGATATACGCCATACCAATCAGCACACCATTCTCCCACATTTCCTATCATATCCATAGCCCCATAAGAACTTGCTCCTTCGGGAAAAGTTCCCACAGGAAGAGGACCTCTCTCTTCATAAATATCAGGCATAAGTTTAAGTAATTCTTTCTTTTTCATTTTCCAATTATTGCATTTATCTTTATCCCAGGAATTACCCCATGGCCAGAACCATCCCTTTGTACCTCTTGCTGCTTTCTCCCATTCCGCTTCTGTAGGAAGACGTTTTTTTGCCCATTTTGCATAAGCCTTTGCACCGTACCAGCTTACCATTATGACAGGGTAATTCTCATAACCTTTCTTTGGTCTGTAAGTTCCTTTCGGATCCTGGTATAAAAGACAGTTTGAAGAGCTTATTTTAATCCAGAAAACTCCTTTTTCTTCTTCCTGATTTCCCATTTTATTCAGAAATTCACAGTACTGAGCATTTGTAACTTCATATTTATCTATATAATATGCCTTCAATGATACTTTATGTTTCGGATATTCCAGAATATACCATTTCTCACAACCTCCAAGTAAATCAATAGTGTTCTTTATATCCTTCTGATTTGTCCCCATAATAAACTCACCTTCAGGAACAAGAACCATTTCTCCGTGATTCTGTATTACAGTTTCCTGAGAATAAGAAGGCAGAGAGAATAAGAGAAGGATGTATAGGAATAAAAAAATGTGAGATGTGAGACATGAGACGTGAGACGTGAAAGGTGAGAGGTGAAAGGAGATATAAATTTTCATAAATAAACCTCATTATAGCAGGTTTTAAAAGCTGACTGCTAATAGCTGATTGCTAAAAAAGATATACAAGTCGAAAATGCAGTTTTAAACAATTATAGTGCGTCTAATCGCTCCGCCACATCAGCTAAAGCCAAAGGTGGGATTCGAACCCCGGGAGAACCTTTCGGTCACTACATCCTGAAATGTTTGTATGCAATTTCTGCAGGAGCATATCTTTTAGGACATTATAACACAGTAATATGAATATCTCAAGAGAGTTTTTACATATTGTCTAACGGATAAATTTCAGGTATACTTACAATATTATATAATCTAAAAAGCTGATAGCTAACTACTAATACTGAAAGGAATGAAGTAAATTTGCGAACAAAATCTAGTTTACCAGAAAGTTACAGATATTATGTACTTGGAAATGGCCTTAAAGTAATTTCTATTATAAATAGAAATTTTCCTATGGCCATCGTTTCTGTCCATATCGATACAGGATATTGCTGGGAGGAAGATGATATCCTCGGTATAAGTCATGTGGTGGAACATAATCTTATGCAGTCCTCTGAAAAGAGAAAGGGAAAAAAAATATTTTCCGATGATAGAAGAAAAGCTGGCGCTATGTATGATGCAGGTACAAGTTATGATTATACGGAATATCTCCTTACACTGCCTTCACAAAATCTTTCCCTGGCCATTGATATACTCTGCGATGGCTTCGGGAAACCCGTATTTCATCCGGAAGTATTCAAAAGTGAAATGGGTGCTATAAAACAGGAAAGTAAGAGAAAACTCGATATCCCTCAGGCCATGTTAAGGGAAAAACTTTATGAAACAGCCTATAAAGTAAGCCGTATAAGACGGTGGAGACTTGGCACAGAAGAGAGTCTTAACAGTCTTACCCCGGAAGATTTAGACACTTATTTTAATAATAGATATGGCCCCGGAAATTATGTTCTTGTAGTGGCAGGAGATATAAATCATGACAGAGTTGAACATGAAATAAGAGAAACCTTTGGCCTTCTTCCTGAAAGAAAAGTAGCAGGATCTTATTCACCTGAGGAACCTCTTCAGAAGGAAGTGAGATATCAGGAATTACGGCGTCAGGTAGGCCAGGTCTACTGGATGTGCGGTTTTCATTCACCAGAATTCTTAAAAAAGGAGAATGCCGCTCTGGAACTTCTTGCTATAATACTTGGAAGAGGATTTAATTCCAGACTGAATCTTAAAGTGAGAGAAGAGTGGGGACTTGTAGATGAAATTCATGCCCATGCCAGTGACTTTGATGAAAATACCTTTTTTAATGTCTTTATGAAAACCGATACGAAAAGACTTCTGGAAGCAGAAAAAGCAATAATGACAGAAGTCTTTACACTGGTCAATCAGTATGTTACACAGGCGGAACTCCTCAGAGCCAGAAGTATATTTCAAAATGACATATTATTCCTCCATGATGACCTGCGGCAGGAGGTAGGTTTTAAGAGTATAGTAGAAACAAGAAGAGGATCTTTTCTCGAAAGTGATACATATCTGGAAGAAATTCTCGCACTCAACTCAAGGGATATACTTAAAACTGCAGAAGAATACATAAGGCCTGATAATATATCTATCTGTACTATTATTCCTGAAACGTCGGATTTCAAAGAAAGACATGCTGAAGATTTAGTCCCTGTAATAAAGGAGGCAGTCAAAAATGCGAAAGAAAGAACATATCAACCGGATGAAACGGTTCTTTTAGAGGGCAGAACTTTAACTCTCTTATTTCCAGCAGGAAAACCTCTTGATGAGGTTAAAGAATTCTGTCTTCCCAATAAAACAAAGATACTTCTTCTTGAAAATAATCGTATCCCCGTATTTACAGCAGCAGTTCTTTTAAGAGGAGGAAAGGGGTTAGAAGATAAAAGTAACTGTGGAATAACTTCCCTTATGCAGGCTTCTATGTTAAAGGGAACAAAGGAATACAGTGGAAAAGATATCCTGGGAAGATTAGAAACACTGGGAGTCTCTATAAGACCTGTTTTAAAAGAAGATTTTTTTGGTTTTATATTGAAAGGTACTTCCTGGAATTTTCATATGGCCTTTGAAATATTATTGGAAATATTACTTCATCCTTCCTTCCCTTCTGAGGAAATAGAAATTGAAAAAAGAAAAATTCTTGCCCGAATAAGAGGACTTGAAGATCAACCCAGGGAACACTGTCTATCACTATATTCAGGAGAAGTTTACAGGGGGCATTCCTATGGTTTGCCTCCTGAAGGAATCGAAGAAGTAATAAAAAGTCTGGAGAGAGACGACATATTCAGATGGTATGAAAATATGCTCACAGGTTCAAACCTCATAATTGCTTTCGGAGGAGATCTCACAGAAGATAAAATTCTAAAGGAATTAAAGGTCCTCGAAAATCTGAAAGCAGGTACAAAGTCAATAATACCTGATTATATTATTAAACCTGTCTCCAATCCCATAGAAACTGTTGTCTTGAAAAAAAGAAATCAGACGTGTATTGCCATAGGCTATCCCACCGTCCCGGCATCTCATAAAGATTACCCGGTATTTGAAGTTATGAGAGGGCTTACTACAGGAGATGGAGGACGTTTCTGGAATGAAATAAGAGGTAAGAGAGGCCTTGCCTATGTAATTCATACATATCATCTCCCTCTGGGTAAAGGAGGGTCCTTTCTTTCTTTTACAGGGACATCTCCCGATACGGCATCCCTTACTGAAGAGCTTCTTTTAAAAGAATTCAGAAAACTTTATGAAGAATCCCCGGGAAAGGAAGAATTAACCTATGGCAAAAACTATATCATAGGAAACCATCTCTTTGCAGAGAGAACAACTGCTGCAAGAACCCTTGCTCTGGCAGGAGCAGAAGCGACAGAGATGGACAAAACTTATGTTCTGAATTATACGGAAGAAATACAGAAAGTTACTACAGAACAGATAAGGGAAGCAGGGGAAAGATATTTTCTACCGGGACAGCATTATAAAGCACAGATACAGGGAAAGATATAGAAAGTTCTAATAATAAAACATGAAGGAAGGAGAAAGATAAGTAATGGGTAATGGGTGATGGGTGATGCGTGATGGGTAATACGATTAATTTATCACGAATATACAATTGCAACTAATCGTCTCACGTCTCACGTTTCACACCCTCTGCTTACCATAAAAATTATGAATAAACCAGCAAAAATAATAGTGTCTCTTTTGTTAACTATAACAATATTCTCTACAGGCACAGTACTGGCTCAGAGCGATGAAATTTATCAGGCTATATACAATCGTGATATAGAAAAGGTAAAAGAACTATTAAAAGAGAAGCCTCACCTTATAAATTCTAAAGATAGTGGTGGGCGGACTCTCCTGCATGAAGCAGCAAGGAAAGGTTCCTGGGAAATCCTTCAGTTTCTTATCTCCAGTGGAGCTGATATAAAGTCTAAAGATAATGAGGGAAAAACTCCTCTCCATGAATCTGCCAGAGGTGGATCTCAGGAATCTGTTGTTTTACTTATATCCGCAGGATCTGATATAAATGCAAGAGATCATGAAGGAGACACTCCTTTACATAAAGCAGCTATGGCCGGTGACTTAGAAGTAATAAATTATCTTATTTCAAAAGGATCCAATGTAAATGCTAAAAATCAAGAAGGTTATACTCCTTTAATCTGGCCTGTCTGGGAAGGTCGTATGGAAGTAGTCAATTTACTTATCTCTAAAGGTGCCGACGTAAATACGAAAACTACTTACAGTGTGACACCTTTACACGCAGTAGTCACATTTAATATATTACCCGTCATAGAAGATAAGAAAATAAGAATAGCTGAATTATTACTCTCAGAAGGAGCAAATATAAATGCTAAAGATATTGACGGAGAAACACCTTTTCACTGGCTATCATGGAATGGTTCTTACAAATTACTGGCTCATATGTTAATAACTGAAGGAGCAGATATAAATGCTAAAAATAATTTCGGAGCTACCCCTTTAAATTTAGCTATCTGGAATAAAAAGAAAAAATTTGTAGAATTTCTTAAATCTATGGGAGCTAAAGAGAATACTCATATAAACAAAATCTTAACATATCGTGAATTAAACCTGCAATTAGCTGCCTGCGGGAGAAATCTGTCTAATATAGCTACTGCCATTGAACTCTATTGTAATGATAATAAAGGGCTGTATCCACCTACTCTGGAATATCTCACTGGCCTTGATAAGAGTTATTTAGAGGTCATACCAGTATGTCCTGCATGCGAAAAAAAGCTTTATATATATGAAAAATCTGATAACCCTGCAAATTTCACACTTCAATGTGGAGAGACAAATATTCATTTTAAGACAGGTAAGGTTGATGAAGGCAATTATCCCCGGTATAGTCCTTCTGAAGGATTAAAATTTAAAAATTAGATTGGAGGTTTATCTCATGAAAAAGGTTTTTGAATTGGAATCAACATTTAAAGAATTAATTGAATGGATGCAGAATAATCCCGATGAAGTAATAAAAGAGCGGCAACGTTCCACGGAACAATTGATTAAAAAAAGATGTGTCTTTGGAGATACACCCTTTCAGACAACCCTTGTTCCTTTATTCCTTAAAAAAGAATCCCTTGATCTTATAGAAAAAACCTCAGAACTCTTTGATTCTGTCATAGATAAGGTTGTAGGTTTATATTTTTCCCATGAACATATAAGAGATTATTTTCCCTATCATGAAGTACCACAGGAACTTGTCCATGCTCATCCCGGATACGAGAAAGCCACCATCCTGAACAGATTGGATATGTTGTTCGATGGGAAGACTCTGAAATATATTGAATTTAACACAGATAATCCCGGAGGAAAAGGATGGGTTGATATGTATGAAGAAGTCTTTTCACAGCAATCCTTTTACAGGGATATTATAGCAGACTACAGTATACGGGAAGAGAGAAAGATAACAAAAGGACTTTTTAATGCAGCAATGAACTGTTTTAATGAATTTGCAGAAGAAGGAGAAAAACCCCGATGTGGCTTTGTTACTTTCAGAGAAATAACTATGAAACAGGACGATGAGATAGTAAGAGACTTTTTTATAGAAAATGGTGTGGAAGCCAATATAGTGGACCCCAGGGATTTAGAATTCCGGGACAAAAGACTCTATTCAAATGGTATAAAATTTAATCTCCTTATAAGATCCCTTAAAGCCCACCTTTATCTCAGATTTCCCAGAGAAATGAAGGATTTTAAAAAATCTATTCTCCATAAAGGAGCCTGTATGGTTAATTCCTTCAGGGCCTTACTGGGATCGGAAAAATCAATCCTTTCTTTTTTATCAAATCACTTCAATCATCATTATTTTACAGAGGAAGAAGTGATATGTATAAAAGCCCATATACCCTGGACGAGAAAACTGGATGAAACTGTAACCCTCTCTAAAGAAGGAGAAGAAATTAGTCTGAAAAGTTACATCCTGAAGCATAAAGATGAGCTTACATTAAAACCCTCATGGGGTGCCGGTGGATATAATGTTATGTTAGGTAAATCAACAGGAAAGTCAGAATGGGCAGACTGTGTCGAAGACAATCTGGGATCTTCTGACTGGACAGTTCAGGAATATATAGAAGTCCCTGAGATGGAGATACCTGTCATCAAAAATAATAAAATTGTCCTGGAAAAGAAATATTTTAACCTCTCTCCTTATGTTTTCGGAGGAAAATATGTAGGAACCCTTGGAAGAGTATCTGAAAAGGATGTTATTAATGTATCTGCCGGTGGTGGAGTTATGCCAGTTTTTCCTTTAAAATATGATTCTTAATGGATTAAATTTTAATTAAAAAATTTTCAAAAAACTCTGGACAATCAGGCTATTTAATATATATAATAGAATTATAAATCAAAAGGAGGTATTATCATGAGTAAGATCAGCAAAACCGGTGCATCTAAAGGTGCAAGTAAGGCAAAAAAATCTGAAAAAAATCAGAAATCTAATCAGCAAAAAGAAAAAAAAGAAGCCGGAGGAGGAAAAGAAAGTAAAGAAAAAGGTGGATTAAGCTATGAAGATTTGAAGCCGGAGATAAAGGGAGTAGAGAGTGCTAATATTATGGAAGAAGAAGGAGGCGGAGAAGACGACAAAGGCGGAGCTAAAGAGTCAAAGAAAAAATCAAAAGGCGGAGCAGCAAAACTAATATAGTTACCCTTTTCTGGCAGATACTATTTAAGTTATATTAACAACAGATACAAAAAATAAAATATGTAATCCATTAAAGGTTTTATATATAACAGGCTTTCAGTTTTCATTTAAGTGTGTAAAGCTGAAGGCTTAATGTTACTTACAAATAATTTATCTATAAAGAGAGAATATATTATGGACCAGGAAACTAAAATATGCTTTAACTGTAGCTGGATTAATCCAATTCAGGCAAAATACTGTGAATTTTGTAATGCCAATCTACCACAGATATTCCAGGAAAAACCACCGGAAAAAATCGATATCCTGGATAAAGCTATTTATAAAAAAGTAGTAGATTATGGATGGTTTTCACCAAAATTCCAATTACTTATGGAAACATGCGAAAATATGCTTGAAGGCACTATAAGTGTAAAACAATACAAAGAAGTTATAGAAGAACTTCATTACAATATAACAATGGAAATTGAAATGCCGGAAGGACTTAAGAATAATATTAAAAATTTTTATCGGACGGAAAAAACTGATAAAGCAGAAGAGATTATGGATACATGTATAGATGCACTTTATGCCTATGATGAAGCCTTTGAAAAATTAAAACTATATATCAAAGATAAAGAGCCCGAACATATTCAGGAAGGACTTGAATTAGCTCTTGACTCTAAAAATAAAATCTGTGAAGTTCTCTCAGAGCTTGATAAAGATGAAAATGAATATAAAGAAATACTAAAAAAATTAGAATAAAGGAGTAAATTTATGAAAATTTTTCTTGACAGTGCTGATATAAAAGAAATAAGGGAAGCAAACACTATGGGACTTATCGATGGAGTAACCACCAATCCCTCACTGCTTGCTAAAGCCGTAGCAGAGGAGGGGGGAAAAATAGAAATGAGGGAATATCTCCAGCAGCTTGTAAAAGAAGTCCACGGCCCTGTAAGTCTTGAAACAACTGCAAATGATGCAGAGACTATGGTAAAACAGGGAAAAATACTGGCTAAATTCGGTGATAATGTAATAGTAAAAATTCCTCTTATTATAGAAGGCCTGAAAGCTGTAAAGGAACTTAAAAAGGCGAATATTAACTGTAATGTAACACTATGTTTTACTACTTCCCAGGCTCTTCTTGCTGCAAAGGCAGGAGCATACTTTATCAGTCCTTTTGTGGGAAGACTTGATGATATAAACCAGGATGGAATGCTTCTTATAGAAGAAATAGTTGAAGTCTATGACAATTATGACTTTGAGACAGAAATTATTGCTGCTTCAATACGCCATCCCGTTCATGTCCTTCAGGCTGCTCTCATAGGGGCAGATATAGTGACAGTACCGTTTAATGTATTGAAAAAATTAAGTCTCCATCCAAAGACAGATGAAGGGCAAAAGAATTTCCTTAAGGATGCAGCAAAAGTACCGGAATATTTAAAGCTTTTAGAAGGATAGGCCTTTCAGGGGCGAGGAAGGCTCTCTCCTATTCAATATAAGGAAGAGCCTTCCTTCTGGCACAGTTATTTTCAGAAAAAAATCGCTTAATTTCAGGTCTCATAAAAATCATAAGAACCGGAATTCCATAAGGGATACCGATAATAGATAAAATAGAAACTATAGCAGTTGCTATCTGAGTATAATAACCCCAGGATTTAAGTTTAAATACACCTATACCGGAGGCTATAAAAAGAGTAGTTGCCAGTAAGGAAGGTAAGATAAGACAGTAACATCCAAGGAGACCTGCTACTTTTTCTCCAAGAGGATCGCCAGAGAGAAATATACCGTAAATTGCCACAAATATCCATAAAGCACAGGGAATACAAAGAAGTCCTCCCAGTACGAAATTTAACATTGATATTAAGATTAAGGAATTTGGTTTTTTTGTAATATCCTCGTGAAGATCTATCTGATTTCCCTTCATTTCTTTATCACCTTTTATAAATTAATTTACAATTTCCCTACCAATTATAGAAATACGCCGTAGTCTTTTTGCTTCATCAATCTGACACATATTGTATTCCATACCTGCAACTTTATAACCCCTCTTTGTAAGTTCAATACAATGACGGCCAAAGCCACAGGGTATATCCAGTATGAGGTCATTATGAGAAATCTCAAGAACCTTTAATATAAAATTTACATCTCTGGCGGTTCTTTCCCGGTCGAGATGAGCACAGGTTTTTATATAATTTTCGTCAAAAAAATTGTCGTACCATGCCATTTTTATATACATCTTTACTTATAATTTGAGTCTTAAGGGATATTTTTTACTAAAAACTCAACGTTCATAACTATATTATACCATATAAAAAACGAATTACATACCCATATTACATCAGGCATTATTCATTATAATACGGCAACAGGCAAGTTAGTATCCATCTCACAGGCCTGTCCCTGTCCGGGCTCTTACGCAAAATCTATGATCCTGTTACAATGAAATCTGTTATTACAGAATATACAGTTTTGCATTTATTTAAGTTATA